>Ga0214473_10000673_pt1 | contig 47650 bp, 32 predicted proteins | sample RVTome_7_FD_203509 | JGI IMG/M metagenome (GOLD analysis project Ga0214473, IMG submission 203509) | Soil microbial communities from uranium-contaminated site in the Upper Colorado River Basin, Wyoming, United States - RVT98D197 | ecosystem: Environmental > Terrestrial > Soil > Contaminated >...
ACTGAGGCTCTCCTCAGTCTGACGGTTCTTTTTCATGTATTTTTTAAACAATCTCGTCCATTCCCGGGATCTTTGGAATTTTTTTTTAAAGTGAACAGGGAAAATTCAGAGACAGGCTCTGGAAGAGCCCGTGACACGTAAGGTCGTGACATAGCAGGTCGTGACATAGCAGGTCGTGACAGATTTCAATGCAACGAATAGATGTTTTCTTCGTCAGTATTTGTGTTTGGTGAGTTATGCGGCCGGCGACTATCGGAAATTCACTGCTGCTGATCTGCCTTATCGGAGGAGTGCTGGTGCTTGTCTTTTCGATTTCGACACGGTGGCTGTGGCTGCGGCCGATTCCGGACGTTCACCGCGTTGTCCTCATGCCCAGCGTAAGCTGGTACAACATGCTGGACCACAAGTATCGCGACTACACCGTTGTCGATCAGTGGCCCCAATACAGCACAGCCGTCACCCCCGGCGGCACAATTCTCCTCGAAATGCGCATTCAGGACGAGAGACCGGACTATAACAGGCTGCTTGAATTTATGAAGGGTCCGGACATGCCGTGCCGGGTGGAACAGGGCAAGTTGAAAATTTACCGTGACGAAATCGAAATGGCGACGGATGACCCGGCATGGATCCTGGATCTGACGGACCAGACTGTTATCGTCGCGAAAGGCAAGGCTCTCAAGTATGAGTCCAGGTTTGACGAGGGGCTTACAAGTCCCGGAGCCATTCAGGTAAGTGAAGTCGCGATCAACCCGTTTCCGCAGCCTTCGACGGGCATTGCTTCCGTGATTTATCTTTCTCCGCTCCCGCATGAAATAATAACCAGGCGCGACCAGATTTTTCGTCTGCTTATTATCGGCGGGGCGCTGACGATCATCGGGCTGTTTTATTTTTACGATCCCGATCGCGGCTGGCAGAATCCAAGGGTCGCTATGAAGCAGGAAGACCCATTCACGCTTAAAGATATTTAGGGGTTTATCTGGTCAGAAACGCCGTGACTGCAATCGCCGCGAGGATGACCAACACAATTATCGATCCTGCCCATGCGGGCGATTTTATTATCCAGTCGCCGATAGATCCTGATATTTTCGCGAGGGTGATCTTGTCCGACCTCGAAATATCATTCAGAAGGCGTGTCGCGGTCGTATTTTTCGGGTCGGACGCAAGCGCGCGCCTGAGGTGGTATTTCCCGTCGTCCGTTTCGTTCAACGCCAGATAAACCTTCCCAAGGAGCGCGTGCGAATCGGGATGCCACGGCACCTCGTTCAGAGCCTTGATCAACGAACGCCGGGCTTCCTCGTAATGACCCCTCCGCGCCTCAAAAAGGGAATAATTGTAATGCTCGCAACATGCCGCCAGGGAGTCCTGGTCGCGCAAGCACTGCTGCCGCACATTTTCCAGGAGAGTAATAAGGCTTCGGTCCGGCGATTCACCGGACATCTTCTCCTGTACCGCGTTCAACCTTGCGAGCGCTTTATCCGGACTTCCCGACAGGCGGTCGATTATCGCCTGTACGATCTCGACATGCAGCCTGTGCGATTTTGATGTCGATTTTACGTAATTGAGACGTTTCGATGCGGATCGTAAATCTCCCGACTTCAGGTCGCGCATGGCTTCCGCGATGGACATATCGGCTGTTTCCAGAAGCGCGGCAATGATGTGAATCGGCGCCTGGCAGTGCGGGCATGTGTCCGGAGCCGGCAACGGAATCACGCGCTCGCAAACGGGGCAGGGGAACTCCTCCGGCGACTCGATTGGCTCGGCTGGAGGGTACTGCACTACAACAGGCTCATCCGGCATGTCGATTTCAGTTGGCATTCCGACGAATTATAACTTTTTGTCATGTCGAATAATACCACGGAAACGGGGTCAAGTAAAAATGCCAGCTATCAATAATAAGTAATATCACAAAAATTTAGGAAAATGCCAACAAGGGGATAAAAAAATGAGAGAGGGGAAAGGAGAAGAGGAGTGAAGACTAGGAGGTTTTCGGATTGGTTGAAGGAAGGTAGGAAGGAGTTCCCGCTCTCTCGCAGAGGGAGTGTCTCATAGAAAATGCCTTTTGTCAAGTTTTGGTAAAAAAAATTCAGCAATAAAGGTGTAATTTCAAATACAGAAAATGACGGAAAATGGAAAAATTCACGGATCTATTCCAGGCCAAAACTGCATAATAACAGCCGTCGGAACCTGCGGCATGTTGTCCTTATCCACCGTAAACCGCCAGTCCCGGACCTCCACCTTCTCCTCCATCACTTTCGTGAATTCCGAAAGCGGCAGCAGCGTGAAATTCAGGTACCTGGTGTCGAAATGTATCGGAATTACATATCCGGGCTTCAACTCCCGCACAAGGAGCTGTGCGTCGTGAGGACCGATTGTAAATTGTCCGCCGACAGGGATAAAGCAGATATCGAGGCCTCTGAGTTTTTCCACCACCCACGATTTCGGGTATTCTCCGATATGGCTCAGATATGCGATTTGAAGCCCATCCAGCTCGAAATGAAAAATATTGACATGCCCGTAGTCCATTCCGTGGCGGTTATCGTGGGCAAATGGAAAAGCGTTGAACACGACATCTCCCGCGAGGGTCGTACCGACCTTATCGACAAGGTCGTACGATTTCGGGACAAACTTTATCGCGGACGTGTCATAGTGATAGTGGGAAACGACAAGAATGTCGCAGGAATAATCCGGCACTTTGTAGCCAACTGTGTCGTCGAACGGGTCGATGAGAATCCTCAAACCGTCCGAACGTATCAGCCGATATGCGCAATGTCCCAGCCATTCGATAGTTACTGACATTCAGGCACCATAAACCGTCGGTTCCCTCTCCCTGGACCGCACATTATTAATATCGCTTTTATTTCCCTTGTTGAACTGCACTGGTTTGACAGTATCGAGTCGCAGTCTGTACTATTCAAGAAGAAATGAAATACCGGATTGTGGAATTGCTCAAGTGCCCCGATCATCCCGAGTCGATGCTCAGGATCACCGGTGTTCAGGTAAGCGACGTATTCCCTTATCCGGGGACGCTCCCGTCTCCGGTGTGCAGATCCGGCTGCGGTTTCCTGGGAAACTGGTTCACGGAAATCCCGGATTCGCTGCCCCCGCATCACAGGCTCGACTGCAGGAGGTGCCTCGGTATCGATATCGAGCAGGGAGAGCTTGTCTGCCCGAAATGCGACTGGCGCCTCAGCATCACCGACGGGATTTTAAATACGGGCGATGGCGGATTATGCGTGCCCTTTAAACCCGAAGTCGGCCTGAAAAAGAGAGCCGCGGCACAAGTGGACAAACTCCTTTCACCACAGCGCGGAGAACTTGTCCTGGAATTTGAAACGCTCCCGGAAACATTGGTCGAGAGCTGGTGCTCATCGGGAATTGAACAAATACAGGTGCGGTGCAACGAGGAATCGATCCAGGACAGCCGGGCACGGTCCTGCGCAAGGGGTTTCTGCACGATCTACCAATTCAACGGCCCATTGAGGCTCGAATTTCTGCGGAGGGAGATTTTAGACGCCGTTATTGTACGCGTCCCGACGCTGGATATCCTTGACTTCGACACATCGATCGGGAACCTGCTCTCGCGCCTGAAACCATCGGGACATGCGCTGTTAATATATAAGCGCGGCAAATCGGACCGCGGAAACCTGTCGGATCGCCACGAATCGATTCTAGAGAACCTTCCGGATGTTTTCAGGAAATTCAGGACAAGCCTCACTGAGGCGTACGGATTTTATTTTCTGCACGTCGAGCAACCTGAACCCGTTGAAGGATTTGTGGTTCACAAGATAGACGCTTATAGAGAATCCGACTAAAGTTAAATAGTTGACATCCCGTATTATGTTTAGAAATACCAATAAGCAATTTCCGCATTTTTTGGCGGTGACAGGCACCCCGATTTCGCCTGTCGAAATATGTAATAAAGTGAAGTCAAACCTCAGGCGAAATCGGTGTGCCAGTCCCCGCTTCGTGTTTTTTTCCGGGAATAATGCGGGGTATATGCACGGATTAATTATTATCCTCGCGTTGATTTTTTCCCTTGCGGGATGCAGGGACAAAATTCCGGAAGCCGCAAGTACGCAGGAATCGACTGCCGAAACGGAAATTAAACCATACGAAGATACCATAGACTGGTCTACCGTCACGCCGGAAGAGCTTTGGATGGGCGTTTCGGAGGTTCATGACTCGGAAGGGCCGAGGATGGCGCTTCTGCTGCTCGAACGCGGAATGTCGAAGGGCCTTGTAAATGAGGTGGAAGCCAATCAGAGACGCGCAAGTTACCTCTACGAACTTGGCAGGATGGATGAGGCTTTTCTGGCGTTATCGATCTATGCGCTCGACGGCTCCCGCCCCGACCTCCTTCAGCTCAGGGCTGAAATTCTCTGGAGCATGGGCCGGTACGATGAGGCGCTCCGCGATTATCGGGTTGTCCTGGACTCAAGTGGCGATACCCCCGGCATGCAGGTTTTGTATCAGCTTGCGCGTTTGTACGAGGAAACCGGGGACTGGGACAGCGCTGACGCGATGGTGAAACGTTTGAAGGAATACCCCGACGATCCGATCGCCAGGCAGTATGACCTCGTCGAGGCGGTCAAATCGGATGATGCCTCGAAGATCCGGGATGCCGGTATCGCGGCGATGGGTGACGGTCACGAGCGCAACCCAATGGCAACTTTTGCCGCCGCGTACGGCGCGTTTCTGGAGGGATCGTATGAATCCGCGCTGAAAATTATTGACGATTACGCAAGGCTGTACGGAGAGGATCTGAATATAACATCGCTCAAGCTGAGAATCGACGCTGAGGGCAACGATTTCGGCAAATTCGAAAGCGACCTGAGAAAAGCGTTGGAGGACCAGGATTCGGTCGACTGGCTGGACACTCCAAAAGACGGCAATCTCAGCCTACCGGAATATACGACATATATCGGAGGGCTTCTGGATTTCGCGAGCGCTCTCGAACTTGGAAGGGGAGATCCGGTGAAGGCTGAGCTTCTTGCGGAACGGGCGCTGGAGCTGAACCCGTACGACCGTATCGCGCTCCTCCAGCAGGGGGCAATCAGCATGATGATCGACGACCTTCCCTCCGCCTATGGAAAATTGAACGAAGCGCGGGCAGTCGCGTCCCCGACGGATGTCCGGACGCTTTTGAGGATGCTCCAGTTTTCAAGACTGTCCGGCGAGGATGTCGAGGTGCCATGGGATAATGAGGAAATTCTCACGGAACTGGAAAACCTACTCGGTGTCCTGAGGGAAAGATATCCTGAGAATGCGTACTATCTTTCCGCCGAAGCTGAAGTCGAGGGATATCGCGGGAATCCCGCAAGGGCGGTTGAACTCTACGAAATGGCGAGGGAACTTCCGGGGGCGGCGCGCGAGATGTGGTTCAGGGAAGCGTACTGGATTGCTCTGACTGGCGATATAAGGAGGGCATTCGAGCTCTTCTCAAGCCGGATTCCGTCCGGATCTCCCGACCTCACCTGGGCGAAATCGCTTGATCTGGAAGCTGAAGCGTCGGGAAATGAATCTCTTACGGAATTTGCGGAGATGGTCAAGGCGCACCTTGATCCGGACAATGAGCACGCCGCGATTTTTAAATAAAGACTGTTCCAGCGGTGACAGGCATGCCGATTTCGCCTGAACTGTGCATTAGATTAGACAACTCCAAGCTCCGGACGTTTAATGCGAAAGTCGAGTTGATGAATGTCGCATGGAGTCGGTACAGGGAGAGTGTCGCTTGGAGGCGAAATCGTTGTGCCAGTCCCCGCTTTAAGCGTGTTTATGGAAATAGAATGCATGCTGTATGTAAACATTTCCCGGTCCTTATAATCCTCGGAGTGATTTTCCTTCTCCAAGCCGCGTGTACTCGAAATCTGCGCGATTCGATGGAGCAGGTTAAAAACCTTGTCGGGCATGAGGATGAAACCGAAAAGATCCTCGACGATCAGATCGAGGAGGATTTACAGAACCTGGCTGTGGATCATTTCAACGACCGGGATTACGCGGAAGCCGGGAAGGTCCTTGACGAAATTGCGTCATATTCAAATTATGACGAACCGTGGGTTGTGTACACGCGCGCTTACATCGATTACGCGACGGGTAATTATGACGTCGCGCTTAAATCCATGAACGAGTACGACCCGGGTCCGTATGAATACACGAAGCTCGAGCTGCGGTCACTGATTTACAGGGCGATGAATTACCTGGAGGAATCGTACGATGATGCCGAAGCGGTTCTGTACACGCGTCCCTGGTACTCGTCCGCGATGTCGCTGAGGTGGCAGCTCGACATAAGAATGGGAAAGTACGATCGCGCCCGTGAGATGGAAGGATTCATGGACAAGATGGAATCCGATGGCGGGGCCGACACCCAGCTCATGTTCGCGATATTCAGTCGTCGGCTTAACGAGCGGGATTTCGACGGGGCGGACGAGCTGCTGGATCGCATACCCAGCCTCCCGAGCGCGATTGTCGATGAGACGGCCACATTTTACGATCCGGGACTTCAGCTTTCGCGTGCACAGGTTGCTGTGGGCAGGGGCGAGCTTGAACGGGCTGTCGGAATTTTACTTGAAATCTCCCAGCAGTATCCGAACATGACCGATCAGTGGCCTTACCTGACCTGGCTTGGCATTGCCGCTGGCTGGTATGAAAGGACAGTCCCGTGGATTATCGAGGGAATATTACGGGCGGGGGGAGGCGAAGGTGACGAACTCCTTTCCGAACTCGGTATAGAAATTCCCAATTCATTGATAAATATCGAGCCTGCGTCCGGTCCGCTTCGACGCGAGGAGGTCGGGGAGCTTCTTGTGCATCTTTCGTACATCGAGGCTGCGGGAGGAAACACATCCAAAGCCCTGGAAATCTCCGCGAAGGCTCTTGAGATCAATCCGTACGAGCAGGACGGGTATTTGATCCGTTCGATCGCGCTTGAGCTTGACGGGGACATGGCAGGGGCATTAGATGCCGCCGTGAACGGGCTTATAGAGGCGCAGTGGGACTACGGCCTCGCGATTCGGTATATCGATCTGGCTCGACGGTCGCCATCCGATGTTAAAGATGATTACCCCGACCTTGAATTTATCAAAACTGATTTTTTGAATATGGCGCAGGGGTATGTCGACTTGTATCCTGACGATCCTGACGGCAGAACCCGCCTCGGCTGCATGATTCGCGCTACCGGAGGCGGCGATTACATTGAACATTTCGCGAAAGCTTATGAAGAATGGCCTTACGGGGTCGATTTCGCGTTCAACTATGCTCTGGCATTTGCGGAGTCGGGCGATATCGAGCAGGCGAAAAATGTGGTCGGCGCTTTTTCGCGGACGGTGAACCTTCCCTGGCTTGTCGAGGTTTATAAGCGCGCGGACGAGACCGGCTCAGCCGAGTTGAATGAGTTCGCGGACTGGGTAAAATCTCAGATGGATCCATCGGGAAAGTTCGACGACATCCCGGCTCTTAGCGGAATTACCCAATGAACATGGAAAATTCAGAATGGCGAAAATGGGCGGGTGTGAACGGCAATCCGAGGCGTATCCGTGCCTTGAATGCACGTCTCGACAAAATCTACGGGCCGTTCAAGCCGTTCAGGAAAATGGACGGGGTCGAGGAATTGATAGTAACTGTCCTGAGCCAGAACACGAACGACGTAAATCGCGACAGGGCTTACAAAAATCTTCGCGACAAATTCCCGACATGGGATGAAATCCTCAAAGCGCCGCAGAAAGACGTCGAAGACGCGATTCGAGTGGGGGGGCTCGCGCATAACAAGTCGATTGCCATCAAAAAAATCCTGCGCGAGTTAAAAAGTCGATACGGGAAATTCACGGTCGATCCTATTGTTAAACTCCCAATCCGCGAAGCGCTTGAAGAGTTAAAAAAATTGCCGGGTGTGGGGACAAAAACCGCCGCCTGCGTGCTTGTGTTCTCTTACGGAAAGCCGGTCATCCCTGTCGACACGCACGTTCATAGATTATCTCGACGGCTCGGACTGGCGACCGAAAAAGCGTCGCCGGACCAGGTGTTCGAGGTGCTGATGGAGATCGTGCCTGACGACATCAAATATTCTTTTCATGTATTTTTAATCAGACATGGGCGGAATGTCTGTCATTCCAGAAATCCGAGATGTCCCGACTGCAGCCTTTCTGATCTGTGCCCGTCAGCAAAATTGATTTAGTCATCCCCCCCTGTGTAACACGGACTTTCCAGTCCGTGATTGTGTCGCATGCACTTTCCAGTGCGTGATTATCAGGCTCCCCGAAAAACGCATCCAATTGCCCATAATATAAAATAATATTAAAATACTTGACGAATCCTGTAAAAAATCGTAAATTCTTTGTCCGTAGTAACTTAGGCCAGTAGCTCAATTGGCAGAGCGACGGTCTCCAAAACCGTAGGTTGAGGGTTCGATTCCTTCCTGGCCTACCAAGCGGTTTAAATGTCCCTTTGGCGGAAAAGCTAAAGGGGATTTTCTTTTATTAAACAAAAGGGGGGGGGAATGCCGGGACATGGCAAAAAATATTCCGCAAATGACAATATGCGGAAAACAAGGGGAGCGTATATGATTAAGATAGTATTTGCCGGACTTGTAGCTTTAGTCATTGCGACAGGTCTGGGGTGCTCACGGGGGTCGTCTCCTGTTACGCCTTCGGAGCCGCTACAACCGCAGGATATCTCATTGCAGACAAATCCTCCGGCGCATCATCTCTGGTATTACAACATGGTTTCTATCGATCCGGCGACGTTGAAAATCGAAACGATCCCGATGAGAAATGTCTCCGATCACTGGAATGTGCTCAAATGGCTCGAGCAGGGAACGTGCACAAACTGCGTTTCTATCACTGGGGCCCAGAAGCTTCTGAACAACAACCTGCTTGTCTCGGTCCAGATCGAGCATCCGTTCGCGAGCTTCAATTTTACGGGATTCGATGTCAGGGGCATCGCGATGTTCAAGGGGACACAGAATTTCCCGATTTCTATGAAAAAGACATCCAGCATCCTGAAAAATGAAGGCGAGCTTGTAAACGCGGACGGTTACACGTCTCTGTACAACTCGACGACCCTCGGGAGCGGTCCGGGCGGCCTTCAGGGCTATCTGCAGGGGAAGCTCGGAGCCGGGGTTCCCGACAGCACCGTCAACGGATATAAAACCTATATCACGGACGACGGATTCAACCTCAGAAACTATTTTACTGGAGGGACCTCGATCACGTCGGATTTCGAGATTCATATGCCGCCCCTGCCATTCATCCTTGGCTATGCCGTCGACGCGTCATGGGCTCCTCCGACAGTCAAACCGGTAGTGAATCCGAACACGGATTTCCCTCCGGAGGCGAACTGTCCGGAACCGTGGAAGGTGGTCGTCAGTGAAGATCCTGTCGATAACACACTTACGAATCTTGGCGGTAATACCACTTTAACGATTGATGTATACGACTGGCAGGGTAAAGACAGTTATTATCCGCCGGTTGTTGAGTGTCCGGGACTTTACACCGGGATGCAGAATGCTGTGTGGGTTGAGGATACCGTTGACTATACCAGATGGACGGTTGAGATCCCCAATGCCCAGATGGCACCTGCCAGCAAATATAAAGCGCTTGTGGTTGTCGAAGATAAAGACAATGATTCAGCGCCCGCGTATCTCGACCTCACCGCCTATCAGACCACGACCTTGCTGGTCACATCCGATACCACATTCGACGGCTGGGCTGTGACTTTCGGAGGAGACGAATGGGACGGCGTGTTATCCTCCATCGCCGATTCCACAGGAAACGTCTACGCAACCGGTTACTTCATGGGCGACTGTAATTTCGATCCGAATGGGTCTGCAGTCAAATCAAGCCTGGGTGGCCGTGACGCGTTTCTTGCCAAGTACGATGCGGACGGTAATTTCGAATGGGTCAATGCCTGGGGCGGAACCAATTGGGAAATGGGAGTCAATGTGGCGCTTAACGGCGCCAATGTGTTGTGCTATGGATATTACGAAGGCACGGTGGATTTCTCCGGTGGTGCCGGGACGGATATCCGCCAAGCAAACGGCAACATGGATTACTTTCTGTCGGCGTATAACGCCGCCTCAGGCGTCCGCCAATGGACAGCCACATGGGGCAGCGATAATTATGATTACGCGAATGGGCTTGGCGTGGATGCACTTGGCAACATCTATATGGGTGGGACATTTGGCCAGCCCTGCGATTTCGATCCCGGTCCCGGTATACACGAAGTTGATCCTATAGGGTATGACGCGTTCCTGCTGAAATTCGGCAGTAACGGGGCATTTAAGTGGGTTAAGACCTGGGGTGCGGATACGGGAGAACCCATGAAGGTCACCACTATAGCCACAACCCAGAGCGGAGACACGTGGATGAGCGGTTACTTCTGGGACACGGCCGATTTCGATCCAGGCCCGGGTGTCGATAATCACGCATCGACCGGCCAGGCTGACTGCTGGGTCTCAAGATTTGACTCGAACGGGAACTCTAAATGGGCTCGAACATTCGGAAATGCCACTTCTGTAGATCTTGCCTTTGGGGTCATACCTGACTTCCTGGGAAATTGCTACATCACGGGCGAATTTCGCAACACTGTCGATTTTGACCCCGGAGCCGGTGTACAGGAATTCACATCGTATGGTCTTGGTGATGCTTTCCTGCTGGAACTCGACAGCAACGGCAATTATGAATGGTGCGGAATCATGGGCGGCACTTATGAAGACACCGGTCGGGGCGTCTCCATCGACCCGCTCGGGAATATTCTGGTGGTTGGCGAATTCAACGGAACTGCAAACGTCAGCCCCTGTATTACCCCATCTAATCGCATGTCCAATGGCTCCAGCGATATCTTTCTCACAAAGATATCTCCTCAGCAGGAGTTCCTCTGGGCTGACACCTGGGGAGGTACCGATCAGGACCATCTAAGTTCCATGAACTGGTTCGAATACGGGAACCCGGTTTCAGCCGACATATACGGGAAAGTCTATGTGGGGGGCTATTTCGCAGACGTAGTTAATTTCAACCCGAACAACGGTGACCCTGCCGACAACCACACCGCGTCAGGCAGTTTTGATGCGTTTATCACAACGATCCCGCCGTCCGGGAATTGGTAAGGCATTCAATCTTTGAGATAACAACACTGAAGCAGGCTTCAAAACCTGCTTCTTTTTTTGGTACTTCTTGGCAGCATTCACGGTTTTAGCCCGAAGACTTTCTCCACACGCGGACGGGACGTCCACGATATGGTTCTTTCAGCAGTCCCCAGCCCTGAAAACTCAGGAACAAAGAAATTGTTTTTTTGGTCAATATTTAACCGCTATTAATATAAAATTTGTGTGAAATATTATAAAATACAGCCAATCTTTTACTAAGGTAGCGAACTATGAAACAAATATCTGCAGCAACAGTTTTTCTTTTTTTCTTGACCATAAGTAGTTTGACTGGCTGTTCCAGCAACCCGGTAAATCCAGTAATTCCCGCCGGTCAACCGGATTTAAGTCAATCTGCATCCGACCGTCAGGTCGATGGTCAGTCCAGGTTGAACCTGGGCTATTCCGAACTGACCATTTTCCCGGACTCCGGCGAGGTTCAAATCGTCCCGTTGCGGTCCGCTGAACTGCACCTTAATGTGGTGTCAGTTCTGAACTTGACCCTGGGTATCGGGGCAGTGGGAGTACCCGCAGAGAGCGACCCGCCAAACGGCATCTTCACGTTCGATATTACGCTGACGCATCCTTTCGCGGCAAAACCGCAATTAGCAGGTTTTGACGTAAAGGGGATTTTAATTACACCCGGGTCGCTCAACGTAGCGTCGAATACGTTTGCCGACGTAAACGAAACGAGGCTGTTGAATGCCGATGGGTACACACGATGGTGGAATCCAACCGAGTTTACCTCGCCCGGCTTGTTCGGTTATGTAAAAGGCAAACTGAGCCCGTCTCAGGCGAATGTCCTTACCGCGACGGTAAATCCGTATAAATACTTTGCCGACATTCTTTACCCTAACAGTTCGCTTGCCGCAGTTGTGAGCGAGCCGCTTGACAGCGACAACGGTAGAGGGGTTTTCAAAGCCGGGAAGAGCAACACAAGGCGATACACGATTCAATTCGAAATGGACCCGGGTCCGAAAGTGGTTTACGGATACGCGGTAGACGCATCATGGGCGACACCGTCTCCTAATCCACCCTCAGCCGTTCCAGACGACTTCCCGATCGAGGCAAATCAACCTGAACCCTGGCGTATTGGGCTCAAAGAGGATTTGAATACGCTTTACTACGATTCCGAGTCAGGTACTTTCGGCGGTCTTCTGAAACTCAGCGCCAGTGTTTACGACTGGCAGGGAAAAGTGCTCGGAAACATACAGAATGAAGTCAGCGCTGTCACGTTATACGCCCCGGGATTATTGTCAGCCAGCTTCAATGCCGCTTTCATTGAGGAAACTGTCGACAGAGCGGTCTACGAAGCCGACGTTTCCGGACTTCTGGATATTCAAGGTCCCGGAGATGCGCTCGTGATCTGCAGCGCCGTATCGAACGATGGATCGACGTATGATCAGGTCGGGCAGCCGGCACCGGATGTCCAGTTATCGGCGTGGAATGTAATGATGGTCAATGTCGCAGACCCCGACTGCGCTGCTGATGCAAATAATGAATTTGTGGACTACATCGATTTCGATCTCAACACTCCGATCACCGACCAGCTTTGCGCTCCGTCTGATTTCAAGGATTATTTCAGGTTTGAATTCAATACCGGTTTTGAATTAACAGGCAATCTGGTTCTTCACTGCGATGCGGAGCCGACAAGGCTCGAGCTTTACGACAAAAATGAAGTCAAAATTACAGAGGCCGATGTCAGCGGTGGACAGGCGGTAATCGATCTCGGCGTTCTTGGGCTTATGCCGGACCAATATTACGTCCGCGTTGTCACACAGACTTCCGGTCAAGCGTTTTTATATTACCTTGAGTTTACAGGCACTGTGAACGACCTTACTCCACAGCCTGAATCGGTAACTCCCGAGATGCTTTACTTCAGCGCAAACTGGGTGGAGAGTGACGCAAATTACGCGTATTTCACAGGCGATGAAAACTTCTGGATTTTCGATGTCGACATGGATCTCAATTCGCAGCCGTACTCCCGGACCCGCATACGCTCAAGCGAACGTCCCGGGATCTCTTATCCTTACGCTTGTTTCATGTACCGCGATATTTTTGGGAGTGGGGAAATGCAAATCAGCATCATCGACATGACTGCTCCTGCAAATCCGGTTGTTTACGAAAATGTATGGTCTACTACAAACGATATCCACGCCATTACAATGGATTCCCAGTATATTTACATGGCTACGACCGATACGACTAATGAAATAATGGTGATACTCGATTACGGTTCAGCCCCGTCCAGCCCTGCAGTCGTTTCCGACAGTTATATAATGCAGGCGGTTACGACGTCACTCGACATGATGAATCCGGATGGTCCTGTCAAATTCGTCATCGGGAGTCATGCCATCGGCTTTTATGCTTATGATGTTACAAATCCTTCCGTGCCTCATTGGACTATAGGTGGCTTCAACGGACAGGGGACTCAGCGTGACTTAACCGTTCAGGGAAATTTAGTCTATACGATTTATTCAGATGACACGACTTTCGTGGAATCTCTTTGGGTATTCGAAGTGCTCGATATCGGCGGCGGCGGGTACCATGGGACTGTCAATTTGACCAGGGACGGACATTACATTGATGCGCGGGGCAATTACGCGTACATGACCGATGATGACAGCACGCTTACGGTTATCGATATTACCGATCCGAACGCTCCGGTGGAGGGAACCCAGATTTCTGTGTACTACCATTCAGGTTATATTAACGTACTTGGCACGAATATTTTTATCATTCACCCACGTGCCGGAGTCGGATTGTACCAGGGCGCGGAGGACTCAGGCGGGCTGGCAATCATGGGAGACATTCTCGGAATAAATTACCCGGGAAGAGGAATTGTCGATGGCAACTACATCTACACAGCACAGGCACGGAACTCTGACGCATGGTCTGTTCTCACAATAGATATTTCAGACCTTGACAATGTGAAGCTGGCCGCTTATCTGCCTCTTGATTTTCAACCCAGGGGAGTTTATAAGCTGAGTAACTGCCTTGTCCTGGCCTCACAAAACACTGACTTCAAAACAATCAACAATAACAACCCATTAGATCTCCAGATTGTTGACGGCGCTTCTGCGCCTGCCGGCATATCCGGCACCGCTTCAAAAGGCACCCGTATTTACATTACCGACTCGTCTGACGATCTCCTTGTCTACAACGTTGATTTTGCCCTTCACCCCATCCTGGAAAATACTTTAACAACCCCTGGGGATGTTTTCGGGCTCAGCGTCAATGGAAATTACCTGTACGGTTTTGGCTCCACAACACTGTATATCTATTCGATCGTGGACCCGGTAAATCCCTCAGTTGTCAATACATTAGCCGCTCCCGATAATATAGCAAGAGTGGTTTTCAAGGATAATCTCATGTATGTCTTATCCATGAACACACTTCAAATATATGACAACTCCGATCCTGAAGCCCCAGCGCTGATTTCCCCGCTGCCGCTTACAAACGGCTCCTCTCCGACCGCGCTTGCCGTTGACGGGCAATTCGCCTGGGTCGGCACTAACACCGCCAACACCTGGTTTTGCACAGTCTGGCCCCCCGACAGCCCCGTCGAGGTCGGGCAGTTTAGCAGCACCCCATGGTCTACGGGTGTGTGGGATATTATGATCGTTGGAGATTATTACGTCGACTTCAGGTCTCCATACGGCATGGAAATCATGGATATGTATCCCTGATATCATGCTGGTTTTGAAGATGACAAAGGACCGCGGATATCCACGGTCCTATTTTTATATGCCGCTCAGCAACATGCCCAGGGAGGTCAGCGTTACAATTTAGCCGGAACCATATCCACAATCCGGAATTCCTTCAGGGATATCAGGCTTTACCCGCTCTGAACCCGGAAGCGCCAATAAAAATATCCCTCCGGCAAACGACGGAGGGGCATTTTCATCGAATCAAGGTCTTTAATAAAACAGGTAAATTCAGAACCAAAAACCTTTGTCCGGCTTACGGAATACTTATTCCGTCGGTTCCGTCGGTTCGGGCGATCCCGCGGTATAGGTAAGCGTGATAATGCTGATATTACCCTCGCCGATCTCCTGGACCATCTCTAATGACCTGCTGCCATTATAGTAGAAGCAGTGCGCGCTCGCGTCCGTCAGCATATTGGGGTAGAGGTCGAAGTTTACTGCCCATCCTGGGAGGGTCTTGAAATATTCATCTGTTTTCCATGAAAACATTTCCGGGCTGGTTGCGGTCATGACCAGTCTGTGCTGATCGTCCGTTATGACTTCGCCCTGAATTATGTATGTGGGCGGAACAGTGATGTCTTCGGGCCAATTACCGCCGACTACTGTACCGGCAGGTGTCACAGGGGCCTCTTCCACTGGGATTGCATCGACAGGAGTTTCCTCAACAGGAGCGGTCGCGTCCCGGGTAGTCCCGTTGTCTTCGGTCGTTGTTGCCGTCTGGTCCTGATCGTTTGTTGGAGTGGGGGTTTGATTAGTCTGTTCCCCGCCTCCGCAGGCGATCTGGAGAATCAGCAACGCAAATAAGGCAAATACAAAAAGAATTCTGAATGTGCGCATATTATCTCCTTTGGCGCGTTGTTGCGCCTTAAAAGGCGCTAAAATTTCGACGGCGAAGTATAGCACAAAGCAGATAAAAGTATAGTGTCAATCCCTGGATTTATATTCTCATTGTTGAGTGATGCGTGTTAAGCTGATACACTGAATTTCTATCTGCGAAATCCGGGACCTTATCACGTGAGATCGAATTCGGTAAAAATTCTCCCTTTCACATTCGCTGCGGTCATCTTCGCAGCCCTCACCTCACTTATTGGCTGCAATGCGGGATTCCAGGTCACTTCACCGTCAAGCCCATCAGGTTCTGAGAAGGTGCTGGAATCCGCCTGCGTTGACGATGAGGTTCTGGTTGTCCTGAATGAAGCGACCGGACAAACATTCCTGACTGAAATCGCGTCAAAGCATTCCCTGGTGATACGTCGCGTACACAATTTCCGGTTCGGAACGCTTTACGTGATGGGTATAACAGATGGAACGTCATCGCTCGAAATGAGCAGGCGCCTGAAACAATCTCCCGCAATCAAAATCGCCGAACCGAATGGCTTCATTTACCCGATGGAGGCGCCGTACTGGCCAAATGACCCGCTCTGGGAAAGCGACGATGAAGGAAATGACCCTCGCGACGGGCTTCTGGATCACTGGTGCCGCGCGAAAATCGGGGCCGACCTTGTCTGGAACGAAAATACCGGATCGGGGATAGTCATTGCCCATCTCGATTCCGGCGTACGGTTCACGCACGAGGATATCGCCGATAATGTCTGGATAAACGATGACGAAATCCCGGGAAATGGAATCGATGACGATGTTAACGGCTATATCGACGACTGGCGGGGTTGGGACTGCATCGATGAGGATAATGACCCGTGGAATCCTGGGGACACTCATGGTACAGGGGGAGCCGGTGTTGAGGCTGCTGTCATGGATAACGGAAAAGGCGTTGTCGGGATGGCCCCCGGGGCTAAGGTCATGGTTATTAGGTGCCTGGGACCCTGGGAAGATGCGGTTCAGGGTGTAGATTACGCTGTGAATAACGGTGCGGACATCATCAATATGTCCTTCGGCGGGGATTGGTCGGACGTGATGAAGCTCGCCTGTGACAATGCCTGGGACAACGGTAACGGAATTAATTTGATGGCGTCATCGGGAAATTCGGACGCGCCCGGAATTTTCAGTCCGGCTAATTTCCCCAGCGTCACAGCGGTCGGAGCTGTCACCCAATTCAACGCATATAACGGCCAAATCGACGAACACAGGGTTTCTGTGGTCGTGAATTACCTGTGGGGGACAAGTTATGGTGACGAGCTTGAGATATCGGCGTACGGAAGCTGGCAGAGATCGATCGGGGGCGGTGCAGACGACGAATACGGTTTTTACAATGGGACATCGTGCGCGTCGCCGATGGCCGCGGGGACTATGGCTCTGCTGATGTCGTCAATCCCCGGTCAGACTGCCCAATGGTATCGCGACCGTCTGAAGTACACATCCGATGACATACAGGATCCGGGTTTCGATATTGAAACCGGCTACGGCCGTGTCAATATAATAAGGGCGATATACGGTCCGGACAGGTTCACCGCACTCGAAGATGCGGATGGTTTTGTGCCGCTGGATGTCCCGGAGTCGACAATTTTCGATTCGATTCACGATGTCGCAGGGAACCCATATCTGGATGATGAAGACCTCTACAAAATCACTACGTCGGTAACGGGGGCTCTTGATATTGTGCTTGATATTTACACCTGGGGCGAGAACCTCAACCTCAGGGTATATAACGACAAGGATTTGACAAACTTAGTCGGTATTTCCGCGTATCAAAACCACTGGTATCTTCCGAAGGAGAGAGTCACGCTCGACGTAAACGCGGGTGAGGAATATTTTATCAGGGTCTATTCGGCTGGGAACGGGAATTCGTCCTCTTATATACTGACCACAAGAAACAGGAATTATGTCGATGTCGCGGGAACCGATCTCGCGCCATTGTCGCTTCCGGATGGCGGCATAAATATTCCCTTCCTGAAATTGGAGCTTTCATCCGGCCTAGACCTGACATTGGACCGTCTCAACATAAGCAAATCCGGCACGATTCCGACCGAACAAATTACATCGGTAAAGCTTTATATCGATTCAAACCAGAGTGGGGATTTCGACGCGGAAGACGAATTGGCTAAGACCGTAGGACCATTGATCGTAAACAGAATTTCACTGGACGATCTCAATATCTCGATCTCACCCGATTCATCAGTCACTGTTTTTATCGTCGCGGATGTTACAGCGGGAGCTAGTCCGGAGACTCTCCGCTTCTCGTTGGAATCATACAAAGATATCGTTATCTCTGAAGGATATTCGGTTCTGTACGACAGGTTTCCGATATCGACAACATTATGTTGGGTTGGCGATTAATTAGCGGTTCAGGGGACAGGAATTCCAAGACTAAATGCAGGAACTCAATATTTTCTTTCACTAATGATACAATTTTTCAGTCGTCTTCATGGAGGACCCGATGCATCGAACTATCAGCCGGATAATTTTAATCGCCCTCATTATCTTCGTCCCGCTTTCTCCCACCGGACAGGCGCAGGAGACTTCGACGGGAACAGCCTCATCGACCGTAGCGCTTTTGCTCAATGAAATCAGCCCGTGGCCGTCCGACGGAATCCCGTGGGTGGAAATAACCAACGCGTCCGATGTCCCGGTCCCGCTCGACGGCTGGACAGTTTCTTTTCTGTCGGGATTTTCATACACCTTCCCAATACGGTCCGATGTTCTCGAACCCGGCGCGCTTCATCTGCTGAGAATTTCCGGGGGCAATCCGATCCTTCCGGACGGCGACGTGTGCGTCCTGAGCGATTCAGGCGGTCCGGTCGATGCGATCAAATGGGGATACGCGCCGGATGTCGCCGGGCTTGAGATTCCGATCGGCCCGTCGCTATTTCCACCATGGGGCGTGATTACATCCGACAAACTATTCTCCCCCGACGATATAATTTTTCGAATCCCCGACACATGGCCGCCGTCAAGCGCTCGGTTCATTGGTTCGGAATTCTGGGATTACAGGGATGGCTCCATGGCCACACCCGGACGCCCCAATAATCCGCCCGGACCTTTCGCCATGACCCCCGGCGACGGTGCTCGCATCTCTTCGGATGTCAATCTCATGGTTCTGGGTCTCGAATGGGCGACGGAATTGACGTTCCAGGTGGCGTCGGATGAGGAATTTACATCGATAGTCTTCGAGGAAAAGACAGACACTAACGGGGTGTCAATCGGTGACCTCCCCCCCGGCACATATTACTGGCGCGTTCGCGGGTTGGACGGGCCGTGGAGCAGGTCGCGAACATTCACGAGAACGTCCTATAACATCGACGACATGATAGCTGCGGCACAGCTCGGAAAAAACCCATCCGAAAAGACCGACCGAATGCTTGCAGGCGTGAAATCAGGAGGCGATTCTCCGGAAGGACTAGCGTTACTCGGTGAAGAAGAGCTTGTGGCAAGTCATGTTATCGGAGTCATTCACCAAATCCAGCGCAAAGACACAGACATGGTCTGCCTCGACGGCTGCAGAATGGACGGTCCAGAGCCATGGGAGGATCCGCACAACCGGATAGGACGTCACGGGAGGATGTATTGCGCGCGCGCATGCCTGTCGATGATCGCAAGCTCGGCAGGATGTAACCTGAGCCAGGACCGCATAACCTATTTCATTTTTCAGGAAGAGGGCAATAACACTGAAGACGGGCAGGATGCCGGGCACCTAGAAGACCCGTTCAAAGACCTTGGCCATGACATTGGGACCTATCTACCGACCACGGTTTTCGCGCTTGAATGGATTTACGACGAGCCGCACGGGACCGGCCAAAGACTCCGCCCCGTAATCGGCTCATGGGACGACGGCGATCCGTCCAGTATGAACACTGTCCGTGAATTTCTCGACGACGGGCGTCCGGTAATACGCCATATAGTAAACCATTCGACTGTTGTGGATGGTTACGCGATTATCAGGAATACCGGTTCCGATGAGCAGGAAATTTTTGTCCGTGTGATCGATCCGGGAAGCCTGGACAATTTCCAATGGCTGACTTTTGTGTCGGACGATGTATGGGAGTACGCATGTCCGCCTCCGACAGGAATTCCCATGCGGTGCGACGAGCCTGAAATCTGGATGGATTCCGATGTGGACATGCTTATGGATTTCGACGAGATCAATCGTTTTGAAACAGATCCAAACGCGCAGGACACCGACGGCGACGGGATCGACGACATGACAGACATGCTGGGATACCTTTTCAATCCCGATGGTTCTTATAATTTGAGAGATCGAGACTATGACGCAGACGGAAATCCCAAAGAGCTTGATCCCGATAACGACTGGACCGAGGACAACGGGGTCGACGACGGCTGCGAGGACATGGACATGGACGGGTTCTTCAATGAGGACGCCGGCGAGACCGACTGTTTTCTATCGATGGACGACTTTACCGAGTTCAGCAGGTATTGTTTTAACGGTCATCTTCAAATTAATGCCCAAATTTCATTGGCAGCGTTCCCTGGAGCGACCCTCTATACGGAAGAAATGGTCACAATTGAAAGCAGTCAGCCGGTGTCGTCGAGAGATTTCATCTACCAGCACCGGTGGAAATTATGGAGCGAGGGCTTTACATTCCCGATACCCGGGGGATCGATCACGTCCCATTCGTTCGGCGAAGCTGACGGGCTGGCAAATATTATTATGGAAGTCAATGACGACGGCACGTACCGAATGATCACCGACACCGATCCGAGGGTAAACACATACACAATCACGACCACTGCTCCCGGTATGGCCGACCGTGTCGCTACGGAGGACATGTATCTTTACTTCGCGAATCATCATTTTGATTACGTAGCTCCGGAAGCCAGACCCCTGGTTGATGACTTTCTGGACGCTGCCGGCAAACCCAATTATTTCGAGGGCACAGTCACTCGCGACGATCAGGGCGTGAGAATAGAGGGAACCGATATGGTCGAGGTTTCCGGCTGGTTCGAGGGCATCGACGGATTCGCGGAACGTTCATGGTTAATCTGGATCAACCAGGGCGGTTAGTATCGGGCATGATAAGTGCAGGCAGTAAATCTTATTGACTTTGGCAACTGCATGGGCATAATTACCATTCCGTTGACATGACTCCCGTTCAGAAACATATGTCATTCTGGTCCAGCCCGGCATTCGCGATAATTCTGCTGCCGGTGATCTCTCTCATCCTCAATTGGCCGTACCTTTTCTCGGGATATACGCTTGACGATATCATTATTAATAATGCCGTTGGAACAGATCCGTTCCCATTTTCACGCTGGCTGGGCGTATGGGCAGGCGTCGTACATCATAAGGGATTCGAAAATATCTGGTGGATCGACCCGGATGTGCAGATCCACTTCTGGCGTCCGATTCCAAGCCTTATCCTTGAAGGTTTTATGAGGGTGTTCGACAGAAATGCGCTGCCACTCCATCTTCTTTCCATTCTTCTGCACGGCTTTGTCGGTTCAGCGCTCTACATTTTTGTCAGAAAATTGTCCCTGCGCCACAGCTTCGCGCTCATCGCGGCGATTTTTTACGTGGTATCTGAAGATCACAGCGGTACCATAGGCTGGATAGCAACTTTCACCGATATCATCTGCGTGCTGTTTATCCTGTTATCGTTCATCAACCACATAGAGTGGTTGAAATTTAGAAAAGCTCATTCGCTTGTCTGGTCGATTGTCGCACTCATAGTCGCGCTCGGATGCAAGGAGACCGCATCGATCGCGCCTGTGGGAACAGCCCTGCTGACACTCCTCATGCCGCACGGGTCAGCGGATGAAAATCTGCGGTGGAGCGAATTTTGGAAAAGGTTCCGTCAAACTCTGCGGGATTACATTTCATGGGCGCCGTCTCTCGTTGTGTTGATTTTGTACTTTATCGCTTATCTGACAGTGGGTCCAGGCGGAATGAAAAATCTGCTCTATATCTACCCCATTTTTGAACCGGGACTGTATTTCTCGCACCTGCTGGTCCATTTGCCGTTAATGCTCCTCGGCACGTTCACGCCTGTACTACTAAATGATACGATGTTCGATCCATCGATGCTGAAGCCGTTGATCCTGCCCGGCATTGTCATTTTTACCGCATGGATATTCGCGCTGCTGCCGTTCAAAAATCGTCCGCTCGAAATCTGGTCGTTTGTTTTTTATCTCGTCGCGCTTCTTCCGCAGCTTTGCACCGACGCGGGTTCGAGAGGGCTTTATTTTCCGCTGATACCGGCAAGTATTCTCATAGCGTCGGTTACTATGACCACCGGGCCGATTGTGTCGAGACGAACTATTCCGGTGGAACAGGGAACCCGCTGGACGAGGTTCATGGGGTGGGTTGCCCTTTTTGTAATTTTTGTCCCGGCAGTTGTGATATCGATTTTAGGCCCGTTCACAATCGTTTCCACATTCAAGCAGCCTGAAAAAGAATTCAGAACCGCGTTACCATACATAGAGGCGGGTAATCCCGAGCATGTAATTTTCCTGAACTCGTCCGGAGTCCTACTCACACTCTACTCTTATGACTACATCCACTATCTGACAGGTAAGATCTTTGATGTTTCGCTTTTAACATCGGTGGATGCCGTGGTCACTCTTGAACGCAAAGGAGAACGGTCGTTTATCATTCGTGCGGACCGTCCCGGCTGGCTCAGCAGTTTTACCGCAAGGGTAATGCGGACCAAAGCTGAAGTTGAGGAAGGCCAAAGTTACGATAAGGACACTTTCGTCGCGACAATAATTGAAACCACGGATGACAAACTCGACGCGCTCGCGGTCGAGTTCGATTTCAAAATGCCCCTTGACGATCCCGAGCTGCTTTTCCTCCGCTGGAACGGGGAAACATTCGAGCCTATGGATCTAACCGCGCTGGATATCGGTGAAACCGTTGAACTCGCCGATTCATCGAAACTCTGGTAGTGAATGTGTCACGGCCCTTCAGGTGTCATGGCCATCCCTGGCCATGGAATTTCAGCTTCATGTGCTTCCAGCACATGCCCAAGGGCGGGCATGTCGATGACACAGCTTATTCCCCTTCCACTTTTTTCCCTTTGAAGAGTATGCGCTCGTAGACCAGACCATAAGCAACCGGGATGAGGAACAAGGTCAATAGAGTGGCGGTAAAAAGTCCTCCGAGCATCGGCGCTGACATGCGCTTCATGACCTCGGACCCCGTCTCATGACTGAACATGATCGGGACGAGAGCAGCCAGGGTGGTGATGACAGTCATGAGTTTGGGTCTTACGCGCTGAACGGACCCCCACATAATCGCCGAATCGAGGTCGGCGATTGAATTCATCCTGCCTTCGCGGGTGTAGTGCTCTATGGCAATGTTTATGTATACGATCATTACAACTCCGGTTCCCGCTGCAAGACCGGCAAGCGCGATAAATCCGACCCACACGGCAACCGAAGTATTGTAACCGAGGAAATAAAGATACCAGAAGCCTCCCACCAGTGAAAACGGGACCGACAGAATGTGCACGGCCACCTGAGCAATGGACTTGAGGTGTATATAGAGGAGGATAATGATGATCAGGAGAGTCGCCGGAACAACGATCCGAAGGCTCGCGTTTGCTTTCTGCATGTACTCGTACTGTCCCGACCAGACCATATTGTAGCCCGGAGGCAGGCTGATTTCTCCGGACGCGATCTTTGCGTTTATAAGCGCCTTGGCTTCGCGCACATAACTTCCGATATCGCGACCGCGAACATCGACATAAACCCAGGCGGTGCGTCTTGCGTTCTCGCTTTTGATCTCCTCAGGCCCCTTCGTGAACTGGAAGGAAGCGAGTTCACCGAGGGGAACGGATCCTCCGGCCGGCGTTGGAACGAGAATTCGCTCGAGCGATGAAATATCATCCCTGTAATCGCGGGGATATCGCACGTTAATGGGATAACGCTCGAGTCCCTCGACGGTCGATGTGACGTTTATGCCCCCAACGGTGGCTGCGAGGGTCGACTGAACATCGTTCACGGTCAAGCCGTATCTTGCGATGGCATCGCGGTCTATCTGAATGTCAAGATAATTACTGCCCAAAGCCTTCTCGGGATACGCGGACAAAGTGCCGCGTACGACCACAATCTCGGCGGCAACCTGCTGCGCGATGTTTGAAAGAACCTGGAGATCGTCGCCCATGATCTTGATCCCCACGGGAGTCTTGATACCGGTTGAAAGCATGTCGATGCGGGTTCTGATCGGCATCGTCCACGCGTTCGTAAGCCCGGGGATGCTGACAGTCCGGTTCAATTCTTCGATGATCTTCTCCGTTGTCATACCGCGACGCCATTCCTTCTTGGGTTTAAGCTGGATAACGGTTTCGATCATCATGAGCGGAGCCGGGTCTGTCGCGGTGTCGGCCCTTCCGATTTTTCCGAATACCGTCCTGACCTCGGGAACTGTCTTTATCAGTCTGTCGGTTTGCTCGACAAGCTCCCTGGCCTTTGTTATTGATATGCCCGGGTCGGTTGTCGGCATGTATAGAATGTCGCCTTCGTCGAGAGCGGGCATGAACTCGCTTCCGAGCTTCATTACGGGCCAGATCGTCAGCAGCAGGATGACAAACGACGCCAGCACGACAAGAAGTTTTCTTTTGAGCGCCCAACTCATGAGCGGTTTGTAGATGTTTATGAAAAACATCGAAATAGGACTATCATCCTCGGACCTGACCTTCCCCTTCACGAAGTAGTACATGAGAACCGGGATAAGGGTGACGGCAATTAACGCGCCGGCCGCCATTGCGAAAGTCTTAGTGTAGGCGAGGGGTCTGAAGAGCCTGCCCGACTGCTCACCGAGCGTGAATACGGGGAGGAAACTCACCACAATGAGTAGCAGGGAGACGAATACTGAAGGCCCGACTTCCTGCGATGCCTGAAGGACTTTATCATAATGCGATCTTGTGTCGGTCTCATCCTCAAGGTGTTTATGGAGGTTTTCCACCAGCACAATCGATGCATCGACCATTACGCCTATCGCGATCGCGATTCCGCCAAGACTCATGATATTCAGATTGATGCCGATCCACTTCATGATGATGAAGCTCATAAGTATTCCGAGCGGAATGCTTACGAAACTCACAAGGCTCGACCTGAATCTCAGGAGGAAGACCAGGCAGACCAGGCCGACCATGAGCATTTCCTGCAGCAGCGTGCTCTTGATGGTACTGATGGCGTTCTGGATCAGCTCGCTTCGGTCATAAGCGACTTTGATGTTAACACCGGGTGGAAGTCCCAGCTTCAATTCATCGAGTTTTACCTTTATTGCATTGATGACCTGGAGCGCGTTTTCCCCGTTGCGCATGATGACAATGCCGCCGACAGTTTCGCCCTCACCGTTCCAGTCGGCGATTCCGCGTCTGGACTCGGGACCGATCGCGACTCTCGCGACCTGATTTAGGAGAAGAGGCGTGCCGTTGGAATCGACGCCGATCGCGATGTTGGAGATGTCGTCCATGCCCTCGATATACCCGAGGCTGCGCACTTTGAATTCGCTCTCGCCCTGTTCGATAAGATTCGCGCCGATATCGCTGTTGGAATTCCTGACTGCGGCGGTTATCTGACCCATTGTCAGCCCGTAAGCCTGAAGCGCGGCGGGATCGACCGTGACCTGGTACTGCTTGACAAACCCGCCCAGCGACGCGACTTCGCTTACGCCTGGGACGCCGGTGAGTTCGTACTTCAGATACCAGTCCTGAATGGATCGTAATTTCGCAAGGTCATAATCATTTTTATGCTCAGGGTCGACATCGAGCACATACTCAAATACCCATCCGACTCCGGTCGCGTCCGGTCCAAGCTGCGGGCTTACGCCTCTGGGAAGCCTCTGCGACACATAGTTGAGGTATTCGAGGACTCTTGATCGCGCCCAGTAAAGGTCGGTGCCATCGTCGAAAATGATGTACACCATGCTGAAACCGAACATGGAGTACCCCCTGACGGTTTTGGCGAAGGGCACGCTGAGAAGGGCGGTTGTGAGGGGGTATGTGACCTGGTCCTCGACCACCTGTGGCGACTGGTCGGCGTACTCGGTGAATACAATGACCTGGACGTCGGAAAGGTCGGGAATCGCGTCCAGCGTGATTGTCACCATCGCGATGATCCCGGCGAAGGCGACCGCAGCAGTGAGCATGAGAATGATGCCACGATTCTTGAGACTGTATTCTATCAGCCGTTCAATCATTCTTTTGCTCCTCGTTGGTTTGACCGGCGGACGGATCGTTCGGGATGAGCTTCATTCCGCAGATCGGGCAATCGCCCGGCTCAGCCGCGTAATATCGATCCTCCGGCATCGGACACTTCCACTTCGCGTTAGGATCGTCCGGCGAGAGATTCGGCCATTCTTCTGTCGGCATGTCCATTCCGGACATATCGTCGTCGCTTGCTGGAGCTGTCTCTTCCGACGTTGTTTCGGTTGACGCCGCTTCATCAGAATTGTCATTTGCAGCGGGTTCTTCCGTGGTATCTGCGGATATTGGCTCTTCTGTCTGGACGGTCGATGCAGATTCCTCCGGGGGCGTTGTATTTGTCTGTCCCGACAACATCTTGCTTATCGCTTCCTGCATTCTCGACTCTGCGTCGATCAGGAATTGCGCGCTTGTCACAATCTGCTGACCTTCAACAAGTCCGGATATCACCTGAACATTTCCGTTTCCGTCCGATGGTCCAAGGTTGACTTCCACCGGCGCGAACTTGTTTCCCGAAAGCGACAGGAAAACGATCCTGTTGTCGCCAGAGAAAATTACGGCTTCCTCGGGTATGTACAGCGCGTCTTCGGATACCTTGCTCTCTATTTTCACTCTTCCGAACATCTCCGGAAGCAGGAGTCCGTCCTGATTCTGGAAAATAATGCGCACGCGGATATCGCGAGTCAGACGTTCAAGGTATGGGTAAACGAAATCGATCGTCCCTTCGAATGTCTGTCCCGGCAGGTAATCGAGCTCCAAGGTCGCGGGCATGCCGGTTTGCACAAAGGAAAGCTGGTCGGTGTAGATGTGAGCGTAAACCCAGACTGAGGACAGGTCGGCGATTGTGAACACCGGTGAGCCGGCAGGTATGAACGAGCCCGCCCTCAACGATCCGCCGCTGCCCGATGACATTCCTGAGCCGCCGCCGCTTGATCCGCCGGAGTCGGAGAATCCGCCTCCGCCTCCGCCACCGCCGCCCATTCCGCCCATGCCGCCACCACCTGATGCTCCTCCCCCCCCGCCCATGCCGCCGCCGGATGTAGCAAGTCCTCCTCCCTCCCCCGATAATCCTCCGCCCGCGTTCGATCCGCCAATTTCAACAACAACGCCGTCGATTGGTGCGGTGATTGTCAGGGCTTGAGAACTGCCGCTGCTTCGGATGCCGTCAATTTGTTCGTCTGAGATGCCAAGAAGTTTCAGCCTTGCACGGGCCGCGTTTGCCAGAAGCGAATCGCCCGACCTGATCGCGATTAGATATTCTTCCTGGGCGGAGTAAAGTTTCGGCGCGTAAAAATCGAATAGCGGGTCGCCGGCTTTGACCGCTGTGCCCGGCGATGTCACGTATAATTTATCAACATAACCTTCGGTCCGGGTCGAAAGCACCGCGAGGTGGTTTTCGTCATAATCGACATGCGCTGGGGCGTTGATCAGGATCGACATCGGCCCTCTCTGAACCGTGCCGTACCTGACTCCGATGCTCTGAATAATCGAAGGATCAACGGTGACGCTGTTTCCGCCAGTGACCTCATCCTCATATACCGGGACAAGGTCCATTCCCATTGTATCTTTACCCGGCTCCTGGCGGATGTAGTCCGGTTCCATCGATGACACCCAGTAGAGGATCTTCCGCTCCCCTCCGCCGGATGCTCCTTCCGAGGTATTCTGGTTTTCTTTTGGAACGAGCTTCATGCCGCAGATCGGGCACTGACCGGGTTCGTTCTGGATCACCCACGGATGCATTCCGCACGTGTATAACTGCTCGTTCTCATCCGCGACTTTGGTCTTCCCGCCGAAACACCCGGTGAAAATAACCGCGGTCCCGATGCCGAGAAGCGCCAGCGTCATGATTATAATTACGATTTTTATTTTATTCTTCATTGTTTTCAGCTCCGTATGAATTAAAAAATAAAATCACTGAACCGGAGAGATGGCCCTGCCTACCAGCCTCTCGATCTCGGCAAGCGCGACCCGTCTATCCATACTTATTCTCGCGAGTTCGTTACGCGCGTCGAGTAAAGTAAGCTCGGAATTGATAAGGTCGCTGAAGCTGTTTTCATTTCCGGAGTAGCCGATCCGCACGACATCCAGAGTGGCGCGCGCGTCCGGGATTACCCTGCCGGTGTATGTATTTTCGGACTTAAGCCCCTGGTTATAACGACTGATCTGCATCTCGAACATTCCGCCAGCCATCGCGGTCATGTTTTCGAGCATGCTCGCCATCTCGGCGCGGCGGTCGACCATCTCTGCCGCCCACGTGAAGTCGACAGGGTAATTTGAGTTGCGGTAATCGACCATTGGCGTATTCATAAATGATGGCGAGCCCATGTTTACCTGATTATCTTCCGCAGGCTGGTCGACCGGGACCTGTGATGCTCCGCCCATTTCAGAACCCATGCCGCTCATACCCGAGTCTGTTCCGCTGTCCTGGGTTCCAGTGCCACCCATGCCCGACATCGACGAATCGCCGGACGCGGATCCGAAAGGTTCGGTTCCCTGATAGTAACTCATGCCGAACGTTAGATCCGGAGCCGCTTCTCTGCGTGTCATCTCGATCATTACATCCATCTTTTCCACGTCGAGAGCAGCCTGGACAATTTCCTGTCGCGTCTGCGCAAGGTTGTCACGAAGCGTGACCTCATCAATCTCCGGTCTTGTATCTTCCGTCCACTGTATATCACCAACCGTCGATATCCCGGGCAGACTCATTGAGGCGGCAAGCTGCCCGAAAAGTCCGGCCTTTTCGCTCTCAAGTCTCTGAATTTCGTTTCCGCGCTTTGCCTGCTCGGTCTGGAGACGAATCAGATCCGAAAAAGTCCTTGTTCCCGCGACATATTGCACACGGGCGACATCGCTGAGTATGTTAAGAAGCGATAGACTGCTTCTGCTGTTCTCGATTAAATCTTCCATGCTGCGAATCTGCGCCAGTAGAATTTTCGTGTCGGCGACAGATTCGGATGCTTCCCGCAAAATGTCGCTGTATGCTTTTTCAATGTCGATTTCCACGGCTCTGCCCCTAAGCGACAACATGCCGGAATTCGGATAATTCATCTGGATCATCGGGATCTGATATTCCTCGCCGATCCCAATCGACAAGCCGCTCGTTAACGACTGGTATCTGGTGAGAATGTCCTGGAGAAATTGGGTCTGCGGATATAGATTGATAGATGCCTGCCACGCGTCCTCGGCTCTCGCGATACGAGGCGACCGTGCAATAACCAGTGCGAGGATTCTCTGCTCCGGAGGATTATCCGCGAGGAGCTGCGCGACTTCGGTGTCGTCCATCGTTCTGAACTCCGCGATTCGTTCGCGGCTTGCAACAGGGAATAGAGTCAGTATATCGGCGACAGGGTCGTGCGCGATTGCACCCTGGTATTTAATCATCAGTTCGTTGTAATCCTGTTCGGTTGGCGGTGTCGATGCAGCCTCTTCCGATTCGTCATTAACCGTGGCTGTCAGAAATGAATCGAACACCTCTGAGGAACCCTGAGACGCCTGCTCTCTTGATTTGCTATAGGATGTCGCAGAGACCTGACCGGTTCCTGCCACTGATAAAAGTACGGTGAGAAGTAATATTGTCAACCATGTAATTTTTCGCTTATTCATTGGGTCACCTCCGGCGCTTCATCTGCGGGAGTTTCAGTGTTACCAACAGGGACTCCGGTCAGGCGCTGAAGCTCCGCAAGGGCGATGAGATAGTCCGCCTGCGCGCGAGCGCCCGCAAGCTGGAAGTTTCCCAGCACAAGCCTGCTTTCGATTAGGTCATTGAATGAGCTCTCGCCCGACTCGTACCAGGTCTGCGCAAGTTCTACCGCCTGCGACGCCTGCGGGATCAATGTTTCGCGATATAACTCGATGAGGCGTCCCAAATTCTGGATTTGATAATAAATTCTGTCCGCGGACGCCATCGCCTGATTGACCTGTCTTGCCTGATCGGCTTCCACCGCGTCAAGTTGCGCCTCGGCCTGAGCCACGCGCGAGCTGTTCTTTCCGCCCCAGATCGGGATTGTGATTCCGAACATAAGGGCGACGTTGTTGTCGCGCGAGGAAATCAGTGGGTCGCCCATTTCATCGGTGCCCATCGGTGCGCCTGCCATCGACTCATACATCAGGCCGAGGCTGAAATCGGGACTTCCCAGCGCCTGGGCAAGCGAAACATTATCGGAAGCGGTTTCTACCGAAATACCCGCCATTAACAACTCCAGACGGTTCTCTCTGGTCTGCGTCCGTATCTGCTCAAGGTCGAGATCGACCGGGTCGGCGGATGGGAGGTCGGCAGTACCGATGTGATTATCCGGTGAAACCCCAAGCAGGCTTCTCATGTTCGCCTGCTCGGTATAAAGCTGCTCTTGAAGAAGCAGAAGCTCATAACCCGACTGTGCCAGCCTGCTTTCCACGACAGCCTTCTCGGAGGCACCGATCGCGCCCTGCGCATAATCAAGGTTGGCGACCTCGACAACCTGCGCGAACAGCTCATTGTTCTCCCTGGCGATTTCCGCGGCCCGTTCGAGATAGCCGAGTTCGTAATATGAACGCATTACATCCACGATCACATTGCGAACGGTTTTTTCGTATTCCAGGCGCGCGATTTCCGACCTTGACAGAGCCAGGCTTCCCTGGATGCTGGTTTGCCGTGGATTGGGAATCATCTGCATGAATTGAGCTTCGTAATTCCCGGAATCAAGGAACCACTTGAAATCGGCGGATGGATCGGGCCATGACGTGGCTTGCGGGTAAACCTCGACCGCCGCCTGCCAGTTCGACCTCGCAATGGTTATAGAAGGATTATTGTTAAAAGCGATGGTAATGAGATCGGAAAGACGAACCGTGTCGGATGGTCCCGAAGCCGATGGCTGGTTATTTTCGGAATCGTCCTGGCTTAAAATATTAGAGGCAGGAGTCTGCGCCAGCAGGTTAATCACGGGGGCACCCTCTGCCAGCGCAGCTCCCGCAACATTTACCACCAGGAATGTCCCGATCAAAAAAATCCATATGGGTCTCATTGTTTGCCCCTTCTTATATCACGGAAGATACTACCTTTTTCGTCCACTATAAAGTAGCTGTCAGCCTGATAATTGTCAATGCCACTAACAGCAGCCATCGCTGCCGCCGGTGTCTCCGCTGCCGGAGTGCGAGCATCCTTCATGTCCACTCTCCGAATCAGCGGATGAGTCGTCGCTTGATCCCTTCTCGATCGGCTCGAGGTTCATTCCACACTGACTGCACTTGCCATCGGGATCGGCTGAAATCTCGTCGGGATGCATCGGGCAGTTGTAAAGCTGCTCGACCTTGACAAATGGCGTGTCAGTCTCTGAACAGACCGATTTCGGGTCCATCGAAAATTCTGTCGGATGATCCGGGCAGACGTACAGTTCGGTGACAGGTTCAACCGGCATATTGCATTCCGGGCACCGTGCTTCCGGGTCGGTAGTGAGGAAATTGTCGCAGAACCCCGGAGCCGCGTAAACCCCGAGGGTCTCTTCGTCTGTGTCGTCCATGGAATCATCGTCATCGTCCGCATCGGCATCGGTGCCCATGTCCATCTTGCACCCATCACCCATGTCCATCTTACACTCTCCGCCCATTGCCATCATTCCCTCATGGTCCATGGGCATTGCCGAAGTGTCGTCATTTTCACGGTCCTGGCTGCCCGTTACAGGCCTGGCGGCGTACGCGGCCGACGCAAGAACCAGGATAATGACTAAGCCTAAAATTGCGTTTCTCATCGATTGAGATCTCCTTCTTGAAAATGTTATTTGCGCCTTTTCTCCGCGTCCTCGATCAATTTTTTAAGTTCAGCGAGTTTTTCAGGATCTGCCGACACATTATCAACCAGCGCCGACATTGCCACATGCGACGAAACATCGAAAAGCTCCTCGATTATCGGAGCGGAAACAAACTCGGCAAACTCGTCGCGCGAAAGCCTCGCTTTATATGTGTTTGACCGCCCGTCCTTCTCTTTGATCACCAGCCCCTTGTTAATGAGCCGGTCGAGAACGGTTAAAAGCGTGTTGTGCTGGACATTGTGGCGCTCACCGAGAAGATCGAAAATCTCCTTCCCGGAAAGTTCCCCGCTGTCCCACAAGGCATCAATTACGGAACGTTCGAGTTCCCCCAACGCCAGTGCCTGTCGGGCTTTTGTTCTGTCGAAATTGAAATCTGGTGACATAAAAAAACCTCATTCTACGGATTGTAGAACATAGTATATTCTACGAGTGGTAGAATGTCAAGGGGAAAAATAAAAAAAGTGGAGTTTTTTAGGATTTTTCGATTTTCAGCAATTGTTGTGGCAGATGGGGGTATCAGGTTCGGATGGCTCTTCAACCAGGTCTCCACAGTGGGGACATCTGATTCCCAGCGTGGCGAGGATGTCCGATGAATGGTCGTTAGTGTCGCAAGCGCTAACGGTGCTCTGAATCAGGGCGGTCGTTCCGGCTGGATCGACCTTCTGGGCAATCGCCGTACCGGACGAAATAAATATGGTCGAGATGATTAGAATCGAGGCAAGTACAAGTCCGGGCCTGACACTGTTAATTTTCAACTGCCCGGCGTTCAATAACCATTTTATTCTGAATTCGAGGTTGTCCCGGAGTGAGCTTACCGCCGGGGACGCGTGCGAGTGTGGAGATATCGGGGTTTCCGCAATCTCAAGAAGCACCCTCGCGACCTCCAGCCGGTCGTGACCCGCGTCAATGGCCGACTTGTCGCATGCAAGCTCCGCGGCAAGTTTCCAATTCTCAACCTGGGGTTTAATAAACGGGACGAACCACAGGAGTTCGGAAAGTGTGTTCAGGAGCATGGTCCGAAGCGGGTCGAGCCTTCCAACATGAGTAAGCTCATGCCTCAGGATGATATCGAGCGTGTCCGGATCGGCGTTATCGAAGAGCGATGAGGTCATGTAAACTGACGGATTCAGCCATCCCATCGTGAAGGCGGCCCGTTTGAACGGGTCGGGGATGACATTCACTCTTACGGTCTTCCTGAGCCCGTCCGCGACCGCAATCGCGATATCGCGTGTCTTCACAACTGCCGCAAGGTTTTTGATCAGGCGGTTAGTCGAGGTAAGGGTTTGGATGAGATAAAAGGACGCGCGGAAGAAGCCGATCGATACAAGAATGCTCGACGCGGCCAAAATAAAAACATTAGCCCTTTCGTAGACGGTGTACACCGCTCCGAGGAGCTGATGAAGACATATCGCGGTCAGTTTCTCCATAAAAAAATGGGTTCAATTACTTAACCCGGGTTAATAATACCACCAACATCATTTAGATGCAAGTACTTTGGGAAAAGTTCCAAAAATATCTAAAAAACCCGAACCAGCCTCTTATCTTTTAAATTGAAGTTAATAAATCAATGGAAAAACAGTATACTTGACTATGCCAATTGCATCCTGATCGTGCCATTTGCATCCTGCAATTGGGTAAGCTGTGTCGACTGCTTCCAGCGGTCGGTTCCCGGAGCCACTCGATGATAAAAAACCGTAACGCTCTCCTTCTCATTATTTTGCTCCTTACCGTTGGTTGCGGGGGCGGAAAAAAATCCAACCTGACCGAGTACCAGGAGTGGGTCGACTTCAACACCAACGTACGCGACATGGTCAATGTCTGTACCGAGGCGTTTTACCGCGAATACCACCGTATGCCGGCATCCCTCGATGAGCTTCAGACATCGAAATGGTACTGGCTCGACCCGGTCGCTCCGGACTTCGCGGAAAATTTCGAGCTTGTCGACCGCGAGCTCGGCTCGTACGATGACGACAGCGACAAAATTCAGGTCAGCTTTACTGAAACCGGGATTACGTATGTTTTTTACTACCGCGCATCCGAGGAAACCGGACAGCCGCATAAATTTACCGGCTTGACACGCGCCGACGCAAAGAGCGGATATGAAAACAATATTCAAACCGACATTAACTCCGCGCAGTTCGATGTCACCAACTCGGGATATATTCGTCAGAACCTGGCGTACGCGATCTCACGGCTCCTCGTGAGAAGGTATGTCGAAGCCGCGCAGGCGCCGCCGTCGAAACCATCTGCCCTGTTCAAGGACCGCTGGGCTCCCAGATCGGATACCTTGGGCCCGCTTGAGCGTATACCGCCCGAAATCACGCACTATTGTTATACGGGCATCGCGAAGGTCGACGGCGAGGCGGTTCTTTATGTGGAGCTGATGGAACCTTCCGGAGAGCCTTTTACGGAACAGCGGGTTTACAAGATTCAGACAGCCGGCAACACAACCGCGGTCGCTGAAGCGTTACTTGAGGAAGCCAAGCATGTCGAAAAGGACGAAACCGAGCCGATAATTGATTCAAGTCTTAACGGCTGGGGTATGCTATAACATTACGTGCCATGCCCAACTTATGTCGGAGCGTCAGCGGAGACATAAGTTGGGCATGCTGCTGAAAACGGAATCAATAACGGCATGCCCAACATGCTGGAAGCAGTGTTGGGCATGGCACGGAAATTTTTTCATATCGTCGAAGAAAATCCATCGACGAGCCGTCGATGCCACTTGGAGAAATAAATGACCGATCAGTCAAAACGCAAAAAACGCGTGGTCAGCGGAATGAGGCCGACTGGCGCGCTTCATATCGGACACCTGCACGGTGTTTTGGAAACATGGTGGTCGATGCAGGACGATTTCGAGTGCTTTTTCTTCACCGCCGACTACCATGCGCTAACCAACTGGTCGCCAGACGCCGATGTTGTCGGCAACACGAATGAGGTTGTTCTTGACTGGCTCGCTACAGGCCTCGACCCGAAAAAATCGGTCATATTCCGTCAGTCCGACATCATCGAGATCCCGCAGTTTCACCTGATCTTGTCCATGTTTTCGCCGGTCGGATGGCTGCTTCGCAATCCGACATACAAGGAGCAGGTCGAAAACCTGAAAATAGAATCTCCGAATTATGGATTCCTCGGATATCCGGTCCTGCAGAGCGCGGATGTGCTTATGTATAAAGGCGAGCTTGTCCCGATCGGACGCGACCAGGCTCCGCACCTGAACCTGACGATCGATCTCGCGCAGACGCTTCAGAACAAATTCGGCGACATCGTCCCCGTTCCGGAATATCTGCATTCCGAGCATCCCATCGTGCCCGGGTCGGACAACAGGAAGATGTCGAAATCGTACGGCAACGCCATATATATAAGGGATACGGAGAAAACGACCGAGAAGGTGATCAAATCATTCTTCACCGACCCGTTGAAGCCGTACATGGGCGACCCCGGCCATCCGGACGACTGCCCGGTTTATTATCTCGACAAGATTTATGTGAAGGACAGGAACCGTCTCGATGAAATTCGCAGGACGTGCGAATCCGGTGCGCGCGGCTGCGGCGAGTGCAAGAAAGAACTCGCGGACGACTGCAACGCGTTCCTTCGACCCATACGTGAAAAACGGAAAGCGTTCGAGCAGCATCCCGATGAGGTACAGCGAATCCTCAAAGAGGGCGCTGAGAAAGCAAGCTCGATCGCGTCGAAGGTTTTAGCGAAAACAATGAAAGCGGTGGGGATTAGGTGAGTTATATCGCATCCAACCGGTACCCCACCATTTATGGTGGGTCGGTTTTTTGTGAATGGAACAGACCCACGATAAATCGTGGGGTACCGGGAATTTTTCACCAATCGAAATTGAAAATTGAATCAAACAAAATCAAATCGGTACCCCACCATTTATGGTGGGTCGGTTTTTTCCCGTATCGGAAACGCGAACGTCAGCGAGCGTGCCGTGAAGCATGGAAAGTGGAATTGGCAGAGCAAAATATGTCCATTACGAACGTGACTGCACGCTCATTAACATTCGCGTTTCCGATACAACAGACCCACACATAACAAACCCACGATAAATCGTGGGGTACCGGATATGCTCCATATGCATTGCCTGAATTGCCAATATCGTTTTTATTGAAGATACCCAAGACTCGCCAGCGCTTCGCGGGTCTCATCATCCATTACCGTCTCAGCTTTGACCGAATCCGACATTTCAGAAATAAATTCCCCGAGATACCGTGAAAGGCTCAATGACAATTCCGGTTCGTCATCATTCATCAAATTGCGTGTCTCTTTCGGATCGGTTATGACATCGTAAAGCTGCATTTCATCAGATTTGCCGGTATCGAAAATCAGCCTGTACCGACCGTCGAACACACCGTACATCCGCCCTCCATCGGTGACATTTCCAACCGAGTAAAACCGCTCCCTCTGCGAATAATCACGTTCCCGGTCGGGTGTAATCAGCGGGATAAAACTCTGCCCGTACATCTCGTGCCGAAGTTCGACATCATAAAGATCCAAAATCGATGGGAGTATGTCGGAATTTTCGACGACTGTCGAAATCCGCTTTCCACCGGATCGATTGTCCGGAAAATGCACCAGCAGCGGAACATGAAGCGCCGGCTCGTACGGATTCCCGTGCGTTATGAAATGATGCTCTCCGAGATTTTCGCCGTGGTCGGCGGTGAGAATAATTATGGAATTGTCCAGCAGTCCGACCTCATCCAATAACTCAAAAATCCGCTTTAGCTTTTCGTCGAACGTGCGAATTTCGGCATCGTACAGGTCGGACGCGCGCTTCAGATCGGCGGTATTGTATTCGATTCCGTACTTGTTATATTTTTCGAACTGCTCCCATGTGCCGTCGACCTGTCCCTTATACTCCGGGTCCACAAATTTCTTCAGAAATTCGTCATCAGGCTGGAAGGGCGTGTGCGTGTCGTAGAAATGAAGCATGAGAAAAAGCGGGTTATTTACCGACCGTAGCGAAGGTTCGCCGTACAGCGGGGAATTTTTCATGATTCTTTCAAGGCGCTCATACATTTCATCAGCGGTGTGTGGAATGGCCGACGTGTTCGCGTAGTAATCGAACCCGCGGTCGAATCCGAACTGCCGTCCGACCACCCTCGCCGACGGGATGCCCCATGTCTCGAATCCGGCATCCTGGAGGTCTTCTGTCAGGAAATGCAGGTCGTCGGGCACCTTATGTCCATTTTCGATAACGCCGTGCTGAGACGGGTGCAGTCCCGACAAGATCGATGTGAACGCGGGCATTGTTGTGGATTTGGGCGTGTAGGCGCGATCGAATATAAAAGACTGAGACGCAAGCTCATCCAGAAACGGTGTCGTGTCACGCTCATAACCCATGAAACCAAGACGGTCCGCGGCAAGGGTATCGACCACGATCAAAATTATATTCTTCGGGTGGGCAATGCCTGCCCCACGTACCGCATACACCGGTATCGTAATAAGATAAGCCCCAATGACTACTGCCGCCAGAATATAACGAACCATATCCGCACCCCGGTTAAAGAATTCGCGATTCTCAGCCAGGAGGACCGTCATAAACCAACAGCAATAGTAAAAACGGTTAACTTCTTAGATAAATTTTAAGCGATAAATCGTGTTTGCACAAGGAAATGGTTAGAGAAAGGTGCCCGAAAAAGCCCGATAGCGCGGCTTATGGACGCATGCGGAATCAATGATTGGAGCGGATGGTTATGCGGAGGGGCTTGAGTATGACATCATTATGTCGATACGCAGGAACACGAACACGGGCTGGCCGACAGGGTTGGAGGAATTCGTGAAGAGGCTCGAGGGGATGCTTGGTGTGGGCTACAGAGCACGTTTCCAGTGATTTGGCAATTTGTCGTCTATCAGCTGCCTGATGCGTCGAGAAGAGGCTGAGCAAGGGTTCTGTACAACCACGGCTGTTCGCGGGATCCTGGGGCGCTCTCAGGCGAGAAAATAGCCGCTATTTTACATGGCAAATGGGAGAGGGGATCAACAGCCATCATGTTAATCGAGGGGGTCCGTATGAACTGTAAGGCTAAGTGGCGTTTTTAAAGGACAAACCCAAAAGGGCTGTTTCGAATTGGTTTAATCGAATAAACCCTATGAACTTATGGTGTTGGTAGGGTATAATAGAATTATAAGGAGGAAAAATTTGGTGATCAGATTCATTATTTTGGTGCAGATTTTAATTATCCTTACAGGATGTGGTGGAAACCACCATGCGGATCCTGTTCTTCCAGGCGCAGAACCGCCAGTGTTTGATTTTGAGACGCAAGCCAAGGTCTCGAACCGTATTTTCTGGGGATATTATGAGATACATGTCGATGCGGGCAGAACCAATTGTGATATTATCCCACTCAGAAATGCGGGAGGACACTGGAATATCCTAAAATGGCTGGAAGTTGCTCCTTGTACCGACTGCCTGAAAATTACGGACATGGTGCCATCCGGAAATGGCACAATTCTAGTAGGAATTGAAATCACTCACCCATTCGACGATCCAAAATTTACGGGATTCGACGTTCGTGGAATTCCAATGTTTAATGCCAGTCGCAGTTTCCCACTGTGGGGACTAATGATGTCAGATAGAACCATGGGAGATGGCGAGTTGGTCAATGCGGAAGGATACACTCCTCTTTACAACTGGACCACTGAAGGCTTAGGCTGGAATGGGTTGAAAGGTTACTATCATGGACAGCTTGCCACAATCAGTAAACCGACATCCTTGCTTAATGGCTTTAAATACCATATCTCCGATGATCCCGAAAATACCAGATCTGCATTTTATGCTGGCGACAGCGTAAAGGTTACTTATGATATTGACATGCCTGATGGGCCTTTCGTATTTGGCTACGCAGTGGATGCATCGTGGGAGCCCCCAATTGAGGAGCCTGTAGATGATCCCATTACTGATTTCGGACCAGGTGCAAATTGTCCGGAGCCCTGGAAAATCCTAGTAACGGAGGACTCATCCCCCGGTGGATTAACATCCCAGGGAGGGCAGACAAATATTATCATCGATGTATACGACTGGCAGGGATACGATCCGGGAATGTCGATAAAACTTGAATGTACAGACCTGCTCCCTTCGTTATTACATGCGGACATGGTTGAAATTACTGGTGAGTTCATACGGTATAAAAAAACAATTACCAACGAATTTAAATCTCCTCCAGGTCAGTATTCAATATTAGTTTCTTCCACGCCGAGTGAAATCGGATTAGGATCTGAGATCATGAATTTCAGAGCTTATCAGGTTATTAAAGTGACTGTGGTTCCCGAGGGGCCTTTAGAAATTACACCGCAGTGGATCAATTTCGAACCAGACAGGATTGCCGTACACGGTAATTCGATTCTGGTCCCTGACTCGTTTAACGGTCTCCATATTTTCGATGTAACCGATCCACTCGATCCTGCATGGGCAGGTTTGATGAAAACCAATGGGCCGGTTGATGATTTCGATGTGTACGAGGACAACGCTTTAATAGTCAGCAGGGAGCAAGGAACGTGGGTGCAACTGTGGAATGTCAGTGACCCGTATTCACCATACAGTATTAAAAATATCGGTTGGCTCCCATTTGGTTACAACATGCGATGCGTAACTTCAACTGGTGACGGATTCGGAATATGCACTGCAGGATTTGGTGCAGGTTACGCACTCCTTGATATTGAACCACCTCTTGGAGCTCATGTGGCCTGGCAGGATCCGTGGGACCGGTATACAGCCGTTGAAATCAATGGTGTTACTGCATGCCTTTCATGGAACTCATATGATCTGTATCCAGATTATACAGGAACTCATTTTGATACCGTGGAATTTCAGGAATCCGGAGGTAATTGGGACGTTGGGTCCAAAGGCTCTCTGGAGCTTCCGACAACAGTCTATGATGTTGAAATCTACGGTGATCTGGCATTTGTACCCAATGGGAACGATTTAAAGGTCATCGACATTGGCAACATTGAATCACCCATTGTTTTAAACACTGTTAACTTATCCGATACGGACCACCAATACATTGATATTACCGATGATGGGACTCGTGCAGCTGTAAATGGCAATCAGGGATATCATATTCTGGACATTTCGGATCCCACGAATATTTTTGAGATCGGTTCTTTGAATGCACCCGAAGGAATGATGGAGTTCGTGGGTAACGGCTCTTATGCTTTTATCGGGAATCAAGATTCACTAAAAACAGTTGATCTGAATTCTGTCTCATCGCCTACCATAGTCCACGAAGAATATACAACTTACTTCGCCCAGAAATTTGTAACCAGCAAAGGAGATTTCACATACCTAATTAATTTCAACGGTGTCGTCACTTCATTAATGACGTCCCCAATTGAGAATACGTTCATTGTCGACCAGTTAGACGTATTCTGCGATCCCCAGGGATTCGACACCTCGGACAATACAATTTATATAGCAAACTCACCTACCGTTGGTAGCGGTGACTCGACACTGGAGATCGTAGACATATCTGATCCGGAAAATTTGACTACCATAAATTCCGTGGATATTCCTGTACTTGCCAGAGATGTTGTTTATAAAGACGGTTATGCGATTGTTGCCAATGATACGCATGACTTGCAGATAGTAGACGTCAACCCGCCTGAATCCGCTGCCATTGTCGGGACCATTTCTGTTTCACAGGGTCTAAACAAGTTCGATGTCGATGGCAATTACTTATACGGAACCGGATCCAGCGGCTATGACGACCACGGATTAACAATTGTGGATATTACAGATGTGATGTCTGGAAGTGAATTAGTAACAGTCGTTACGCCAGAACTTTATTTTGGGGGTCATATTGCAGTAGGTGACGGCTATGCATATTTAATTAATTCTGAAGGTGATTATCTGGTGTTTGATGTTGACCCTGTGATGTCAGCACACCAAATTGATGGTTCAATGCAGCAATGTTTATCAAAGTGTTTGATGTATTCCAATGGTTTCCTGTATATTTCTGCTCAGTACCCTTATACGTTTTATGAGATTCTATACATATACGATGTTACCGATCCTCAAAATCCAATAGAAACCTCATCCATTTTGACAAAATCGGACGTTTACGGGATGGATTTGGTTGGCAATGTGCTGTTTATCACCGACACCGGCGTAGGATTGCGTATGTTCGAACTTTAATACGCATGGTTTCAAATACAAAACTGAGTACCGGTTACCATTATTTTTGAATATGTTTTATTTAAGCCAATCATGCTCTAACGGTTCACCATCCATCTCTTAATCTGTTAAAATACCCGCGTCGCAATGGAAGCCTTTCTCGAATATTCCGACCAGTTTCGCGGGCCTTACTGGTTAATAGGCCTCAGACTTGCCGTCATCCTCATTCTGGTCTGGACCTTCGCGCCCCGGCTGGCCAAACGGCTCCATGAACACGAGTCCGATGAAAAAAATTTGTCCGGCTGGACATGGTTCATCGCCCTGATCGCATTCGCGGTGCTCTTTTCAGCAGGCATGCTCCGACATTTATCGTTCCATTCGAAGGCGTGGGACCTGGCCATCTTCGATCAGGTCGTCTGGAACCTCGCGCACGGGAACGGCTGGGAATGTTCGGTGAGGAATCTTCACGACCTCCGCGGCGACCATTTCGAGCCGATTCTCCTTCTCTTCGTGCCGTTCTATATTGTCCTCCCGCACGTGGGCTGGCTCCTTGGATTTCAATCGGCAGCATTGGTCGGGACGGGAATGATATTGAGGAATATCTACCGCGAGAGAATCGGCGAGACGTGCTCATTTCTACTGTTTCTCGGGTTCTGTCTGTACGCGCCACTTCACTGGCTTGTTCTCGCGGATTTTCACCCGATCGCGATCGCGCCGTTTTTCATCGCCATCGGATGGCACGGATCGCGGCGTAACAGTCTTTTTATTTTATTGGTCGGGCTCATCGGAATGTCTTTGTGCGGCGAGGAGGCCCTGATTGTCGCGGGATGGTGGGGATTCTGGGAATTCATCTCGCGAACGCCGTGGCGAAAGAAACTCGATGACGACCATCCGCCCGAATACAAATCGTTGGGATGGTCCGGGCTGACGCTGCTTTTCATTTTCTGGGCGGGGTTTGTCTGGTTGTCGGTTTATTACATACCATCGTATCGTCCGCCCGGAGAGGATTATTTCTATATCCATCGTTACGGATACCTCGGCGATTCCGTCTGGGAGATTGCCCGTAATTTCTTCCTGAAGCCATTTATCTGGATTCGCTACGCATTCGACTCGCGCGGAATAGCCCTACTTGCACTTTATTTGATACCTCTCGGACTAATCCCGCTTAAGCGTATCGGCGTTTTATGGATTTTCCTCCCGACAATTCTTTACACACTCCTTTCAGTGAGTCCGGAGCAGAGGTCGATTTTCCATCAGTACACCGCGATATGGATACCATTTCTTTTTATCGCGTGCGGAGAGGCGCTCGACATCCAGCGAAACACCGCGTCATGGAGAATGGAACATCGAATGAACCCCAGGCTGGTTACGTACCGGCGCGCCTCAGCGGTTTTCATCGCGTCGATGCTCGGGATGCTGATGTTTTCGCCGATAATCGGGTTCAGCATGCATCCGGAGTTGCTCACACCGGAAAAATGGGCGTCGGAGGCGATGGGGATCGTCAATTCCGTTGGACCGGACGAATTTATCTCGGCGCCAAGCGCGTTATGTCCGCATTTATCGCACAGGCGGGTACTGCTCTTACAGATGGACGACGACCGTCAGGAGCAGCGTATAAAAGAGGAATGGGCCGCGAATGGTGAAGTGAATGTGCTGCCGGAGTTTCCGCCGGAATAAATCCGGGTTTGAACTTGATAAAAATATGCCTGGCACGGTGTCGTACCCGACAGTTCGTCAATTCGAACGATAATCACCTTGGATGCTGCAAGATCTCATCCCTGTACAAATGAAGCTGGTCAAAGACATACTCGATTTCAGGAGGGTTTCCGCTGGGCATCAATGGTTTTGCGATGCCATAAAAATTCTGGTCGCCTTCCACCCCGATTTCGAACCTCAGGTATTCATCGTATCCTTGCGGCAGAGTGTACCAAAAACCGCCCTGGAATTCCGTATAATCAAAGAAAACGTCCGGATGGTCTCTCATGTATACAATGAGTTCTGTAAACGGGGTTAGATCTGGAAATTCGCAATAATATTCCCCTGGTATCCCGAGAAGAGAGCCAACTCCAAACGCGTGACTGATAAATACAGTTGGGGATGAAACGGTCGACCGCATCGGACGAGGGGGGTTGGAATTGTCAAATGTGTAGATCGTTATGTTCCACCCCTCTACATTTTCCAGGTCATTCAGCAGACTTACAGGCATCGGCACGGGGGATTCGATCCATATCCCAGGCGGCGGTGAGGGATTATAAACATGGATGTACACGGAAATGCCTACTAACACGAGTGCCATAAATGTAATTCCAAGCAGGATTGTCCGCTTTGTCATGGCTATGCCCTTCCTTTACTATTTTTGATTCCAATCCAAATTCTAACATGCTTTTGCCATCTGTCCAATAGCGATAGAAGGCGGTATCATGCGAGAAAATCCGTAAGATTGGAAGAATGTTGTCATAAGACGCGGTTTAGTAATAACAGTACATGGTCGCGTAAGCCTTTAATATTGGATTAGCGGCTTTCTGACGCCATAGCGGGTATCCGGAAAAGTCACTCTATTTGGGAATTCATTCCACAACCGGAAACGGCCGCAGATTTTTTTGACACTCCGATAGTTGACAAGTTCGCAATATTGCGAAATAATTCATTTGATGGGATTCAGGCTTGTATTTTACAAAGAAGAAACCGGTTTTGTTCCGGTATTTGACTGGATGCAAACTCTACCGGACGATGCGTTGGACAAAATCACCGGCAGGTTGAAACTGCTTGCGGCCGAAGGTAACAGACTTCGAAGGCCTTATGCGGATTATATTGGGAACGGGATTTACGAACTTAGGGCAAGGACGGGTAATGTACACTACAGAATTTTGTATTTTTTCCATGGAACTGAAGTTATTGTGTTGAGTTGTGGATTTACAAAGGAAAGGCGGATTCCCAAAACAGAATTGAACAGAGCGAAAATCCGAAAGGATAATTTCGAGCTGAATCCTCAAAAACACATCGCGGGAGAAACAATATGAAAGACAGAAGAAACACAACGGACGCGCTGGAAATAATTCATAATCGGTTTTATAAAGGGCGTCCCGATCGACAAAAAGCGCTTGAGGCTGAGGAGTTGGACCTCAAAATTGCCGAGCAGATTTACAGTATTCGCTGTAAGGCCAAACTCACCCAAAAGCAACTTGCCGAAAAAATTGGGACCACCCCGTCGGTCATCAGCCGGCTCGAAAGCGCCGACTACAAGGGACATTCCCTGTCCATGCTCAACCGCATCGCTTTTGCACTCGACAAAAGAGTCGAAGTCAGGATTGTCCCGATCAAAAAAAAGAAGTAACCGTCTATGCCGGTAACCAAAATCCCAAAGGAGAAGCTCGATAAACTGCTCGACAGCATCCCGTCGATGCCCGGCATCTATATCATGCGCGGCGACGGCGGCAAGATTCTCTACATCGGCAAGGCGAAGGTCCTTCGAAATCGCGTCCGCTCGTACTTCCAGGACTCCGCTAACCACCCACGTCGCACACGTCGCATGGTCTGGCAGGTCCGCGACATCGATATCATCATCACCAAGACCGAGCTCGAGGCCCTAACACTCGAGGCGACCCTTGTCAAGCAGCATCAGCCATACTACAACGTCCAACTCAAGGACGACAAAAGCTACCCCTATGTCAAAATCACCTACGGCGAGGAATTTCCGCAAGTTTTGCTCGCCCGCGACCTCACCCGCGATCCGGACGCGCGCTACTACGGTCCATTTTCAGCCCTGACCGTCCGCCGCGCGCTCGAAATTATTCACGACACCTTCCCTCTGCGGGAATGCCATGACGATCTGGCCAAGGGGAAGAAACGTCCATGCCTGCAGTACCAGATCGGCAGGTGCATGGGTCCGTGCATACGCGAATGCAACCGGGACGACTACATCAGAATGATAAAGGACATCGAGATGTTCCTTCGCGGCGATGGCGAGAAGCTCGCTGAACGTCTTGAACTAGAAATGGTCGAAGCGAGCAAGGCGATGGATTTCGAGAAGGCCGCGGACCTCCGCGACCAGGCCCGCGCAATAAGGGATGTCACCGCGAAACAGCTTGTCGTTCTTGACCGCTATATCGATCAGGATTACATCGCACTCGCGCTCGGCTGGGGAAAGGCGCTTGTAACGGTTTTCTTCGTGAGAGGCGGAAAACTTGTCGGGAAAGAGAATTTCCTAATGCACGGCACCACCGGGAGCGAGACCGAGCGTTCCGAAAGCCTCTATTCGTTTATCGAGGGATATTATTCGCGCGCGGGGGTGATCCCGAAAGAAATATATGTCGAAAATGAGCCCGGCGACCGCGTCGTACTGGAAGAGTGGCTTGGAAATCTGCGGGGCGCGAGTGTCAAGCTCCGGGTTCCCCAGAAAGGCGACAAGCTGAAAATTCTTGAGATGGTCAAAGACAACGCGAAGGTCGAACTCGAGGCCATTTTCAGGAAGGAGGAGAGCGAGGAAAAACGTCTCAGGGATGCCCTGAGAGAAATAAAAAAAGCCCTTCATCTGAAAAGAAGGCCGTCATGGATCGAGTGCTACGATGTCAGCAACCTCGGGGTGGACAACAGGGATAAAACCGCGGTGGCGTCAAGGGTCGTATACATCGACGGGAAGCCGTCGAAGGACGATTACCGCCGCTACCGGATAAAAAATGTCGGCATGCAGGACGATTACGCGATGATGCGGGAGGCGATTTCACGTCGGCTTCAGGAGTTCCGCGAGGAGCCGGGCGAGGCCGACCGAATCGGGCTAATGCTTCTCGACGGCGGGAAAGGACATCTGGGAGTTGTGTGGCAGTTATTGCGGGAATGCGGATTAGATGATAGAATTAGTTTGGCCGCGTTGGCGAAAGCCGACGAGGAGTTTTATGTACCCGGTCGGGAATCGCCGATAAAGCTGCCTGAGAGTTCCGCGGCGCGTGTGCTTCTGAACCAGATCAGGGATGAAGCCCACAGGTTTGCGAACAGTTATCGTGTTATATTGGAAAAAAAGAGATTGGAAGAGAATATATTGGATCGAATCCCGGGGATCGGCCCGAAGCGGAAGGAAGCGCTTATCCGACGCTTCGGCAGCGTGAAAAAAATCGGCAGCGCCTCGGTTGAGGAGATCGCCGAGGTGGAGGGAATCGGCACAGAGACGGCGGCAGTAATCAAAGAGGAGCTCGGGCGGGCCGGGCTGGGCGGGACAGATAGAGAAGGGTAAGTACGGCACATGGAGCTCCGAAAAATCGGGGTCCTTCGAACTTTTTTTCCAGCACAATTTCTAATACAGATAAATACAGATAAATATAGATAGACATAGATAATACCCCTTGGGACAGGGGAGACGGATATTAATAATAAGTTGAAAGGAGGCTTCAACGATGTTGTGGTTACTCATTGGAGTCATTGTAATAGCCATCATCTGGGCGCTGGTCGCTGCGTATAACGGCAAACCCGCGGCAAAGCAGGAATACGTTGCTCCCTCCGTAACCGCCCCGCAGCAGGATTTTGCCGAGATCGACATTCCCAAGGCAAGCCACTGGGAAGAAGGCGCGAAAACGTCGGTCAGCAAGAACTTCGGCAAGGGCGGAATCCCGACAGGCGTATCCAGCGACGCCGGCGGGATCGCCGCGAAGAAGAAGAACGACGACGATGACTGGATGAAGAAGGCGAAGCCGTTCGAGCCCAGGGCGATGAAGCTCAAACTCGACGAGGACACCGAGGAAGTCACGAAGGCGATCTGACCTTGTTCCTCGGTTAAATCGTCCACTTAACGGAAAATCCGGGCGATTTTTGCCCTATGAATAACTACGTGCGCCTGCGCGTAGTTTTTTCATGAACGTGGCATGCGCGGCCCGCGCATGGTCATAAAAAATCAAACGGCCAGAACGTAGCATGCGCGGCCCGCGCATGGTCATAAAAAATCAAACGGCCAGGGATGGCCGTAACGCTGAAATTCCATGGCCTGGGAAGGCCATGACACGCAAGTAGCCATGACATAATGAGTGCCATGACATAAGTGGACTTATCAGTTTCGAATCAGACCGCTTCGGCCTGCTCTCTTGCGAAGGCTTTCCAGGCTTCACGGACTCGTCCGGCGCGGAACTTGTCGAAGGTCGATCCGCAGTTCCAGCATTCGAGAATGTCCTCGGGAAACAATGCCGGATCGTAATCCTTCAACTGGGTTTCGGCCCTGTCCTTGTCGATGGTGGTGCCTTCCATCAGCCTTCGAATGTGCTGAATGTCGCTCCGTAAAAGTTTTTCCATGATTCGCCTCCTCATGGAAATACTGGCGGGGAGCCATAATCCCCTGCCACAATCGAAAAAATGCCTAATTAACTTTACCACATTTTCAGCATGTTGCAAGCTAGATCGGATGTATTTTTTGCAGTGCTTCATCAGTGTGCATGAACAAAAAGAATCCGCTCCATGACTGTCGCAGTTCTGTAGGTTGGATTATGTCGGGCTTTAAGGAGAAAGCGTAGGCGGAGGGTAGCTGCTACCGAGATATAGAAAATGGCGGATGCCCGGACTTTGCCGGGCACCCGTTCCCCTTATGAGGGGGAGGAAGAGAGACGCGTGCTGGATGAACTGTATATCTTCTGCCCGTGACCGATACCTATGTCACAGGCTAATATCTATTTTCATTTTTAGAACGACTGCACAAGCTCGACAAACCTGTCGTCCTCTTCGTAAACCGCGAACCCATCCGAATCGAGGGCGTTATCGAAATCCGAATAACCAAGCTCAAACGCTCTTTCGAGCCACCTGAGCGACTCCCTCGGCCTGAGCAGAGCCGCGTACGATTCCGCGACACCGTACGCCACCTGCGG
>Ga0214473_10000674_pt1 | contig 47631 bp, 66 predicted proteins | sample RVTome_7_FD_203509 | JGI IMG/M metagenome (GOLD analysis project Ga0214473, IMG submission 203509) | Soil microbial communities from uranium-contaminated site in the Upper Colorado River Basin, Wyoming, United States - RVT98D197 | ecosystem: Environmental > Terrestrial > Soil > Contaminated >...
GCCGACAGTGATGTCATTCGTCCACGGATATGTCGCGCTATTCATCGTATGGGACCCGCCGGTGACGCTCTGGTCATCCGTCAGATATGCGTTCACAGCGTGGAGAATAGCGTCGCCGGCCTCGCAGCAACCAACCGACAATCCGTTCGGTCCAACGCTAACCGTTGCTGGGCTTGCCGGGTCAGGCTTGATCGCGACGCCCGCAGCCGTGGACTCGAGGGCGCCGTCCGGGCCGAGGATCACCTCACCGCTCACGCAGCCGCCGGGCAAACTGAAGTCAATCGTGTCAGAGTCGACCACGCAGACGGGGCAACACTCAACAGACAAGCCCTCGGGTCCGCAGGATATCGGAGCGGGGCTCGCAGGATCGAGGACGATTGCGATTCCGTCAGGCGTATTCGTAATGCAGCCGGCGGGGTCAGGGATCACTGTTGCCATGTGGCAATTGCCGGTAGCACCAGTGCCGGTCCATGAGACGGTATCGGTGTCTGCTACGCAGCAATTGCAAAATTCAGCGCACCCACATGCCATTAGGTTGCTCCCGTCCGCGTTGCCTGGGATCAATGATACCAAGCACTCAAGTCTGGTCGGCATTGTGCCGATACAGGAATTATGAAAACCTCGAAGACCGCCATATTATTGATTGCAGCGTTATTTTGCATTAGCGCCGCCGCGCCAAGCGCCGCGGTAGCGAAGCCGACGAAGGTCAAGCCGTGCAAGGTCAAGCACGGAAAGCCGGTCAAGTCGACGCCGAAAAATCCTTGCAAGAAGGTCAAGGCGCCAAAGCCAAGAACGCCCATCGTCCCCGTCGATCCAGTGGAGACAGCGGACCAGATCATTACGCCCAGTTACGGCGAGCTAAACATTGCGAATTTCCTGCATAATTGCGAGCGAAGAATCGCCTCCTGGCGAAAGTTCTACCCAGGATCACAGCCGCCCATGTGTGAGTGGCCAGTCAACATGCCTAACTTCCCCCGCCCACTTTACGACGCTGCTCGCGCGGCGTGGGTTGATCTAAACGCAACACCAGCTCAGCTTGCAGAGATAGAAGCTGCAAGCCCTGATTCGTGGTTCTAAATCAGTCGCCTACGCGTGGCGGCTCGTCGCGCCAGAATGTTGCAACCGGGTGCAGGAACGCGACGCCGCTTTCGGTCAGCCCCTCACTCATGTCGAAGTGATATTTCGACACCACGAAGATTCTATTGGTGAGAGTTACAAAAGAATTCCCCGGTATTGGGAATATGGCGTGCATGTGAAAGACCTGCTGATGCTGCGGGCTATTCCCCTCACCTGACCATGACCCGTGTATGTCGAATCTGTGTAGGTTTGTAGTGATGATGTCGCCGGGGACGACGATCTCTCCATACCCCGTAATGTAGAACGCCTCTTCGTACGGCGGCGTGCCCACATGAGGATCGGGTCCCGAGTCTGGCCTGCGCTTTCCGACCACCTTCATTTCATTAATTAGGTAATGACACCAAACCGTGCAGTCGAGCGGGTTTGTAATATCGAATTCGAATGTGTGGTCATTGTTGATTGTCTGGTGCGCGTTGTAGTTGGTAGACCCGCCAACCGTCAGAAGCGCGCCGCCAGAGCCAGCGTACGAATCTGTTAGCGCGCCCTCGGGGTACGCGAACAGAGTGCCATCAGCAGTGCGGGCAAGTGACTGACCGCACGGAGGGACGGCTCCTGGAAACGCTGTCCCGCTGGGCGGCACGGTCGCAGGGGAAGAATCAAATTGGTTGTATCCGACCTGATCTGTCGCGAGGCCGGCGACCTTGACATACACCCCGTCAGTGGTGTCCGGGTCAGCACGATCCACGCAGTCGAGCGAGCCGGTGTCAGCCAGCCGAGCCTCCGCGACGAGCTGCCCAGTGAGATCGTCGGTGTCCAGGGTGATGCTGCAGCTGCTCATAAAGCACGGAATCGGCATGTCAGTCGCCCTCTGTTTTCAGATTCGCTTTGAGCACCTCGTCGTGCGTGAGCACGACTGCGCCGATGCTCTTTGCGTAACGCTCGGCCGCTGTCTTGCGGTGAAATCCGACCCACTTGTTTCGCCCCGTAGCGACGTAATGCTCCGGAGCAGTAGCTGCCTTCGGGACGGGTCTGGCGAGGCGCTTCGCGGCGCCGCCGCCAGCTGCATAGCCGAGCTGCACGATGCCGTCGGAAACTGCCTTCTCAACGCCCACACCTGAGACGTAGAGATACTGACCGACCTCGCCCCCGGAGTGCTCCTTCAGCAGCGTCGCCGGCTGCGCGGGGCGCCCATCAGCTTGGCCGAACAGGATCGGGTTGCGCGGGCTTGCGCCGGGAATGCGCAGCGCCGCTGCTTTGCCGCCGCCGCATGAGCTACACATTCTTCGCCGCCTTCTTCTTGGCTTTGGCCTTGGCCTTCGCCTTGGGTTTCGGCGCTGGCGCTGGCTCGGGCTCGGGCTTCGATGCGGGCTCCAGCTCCTCAACGGCGAGCAGTTCGAAGTAACCGCCCTTGACGAGCTTGGCGACGTGGTCGTCCTCGGGCAAAAGCAATACGTCGCCAGCGGCGTGCGCATTGAATGTGCGGCTAACTCTCACTCGAAGCAACTTGGCCATGCGTCGTCTCCCCTTGTCTACTGGAATCCTACACGCCGACTAGGGCGCAATCTGATACGACGCATTGTTATTCGAAACGGTTTCGTCCTCAACGACGGCGTACAATCGGCGTTCGTAGACGCCGGGGCTTATGAGCACGCGACGACTCTCGAGTCTGATGCCTTGCAGCTTCGTGTAGAACCTGCGTTCGTCCCACATCTTATTGACGCGGCGAATGAGGTCCATCATCTGTTCTTCTGGCTTCGTTATTTTCCAGCCGTCGCGGATGCTCACAGCAGGTCCCCCTCGTCGTCGCCGATCGGTGAGAACGTCACGCGGATCTGCTCAGAATCCCCCGCAGCCTCGGCGTCGACCGCGGTGAGTCGAACTGCCTGGCCAATCGGGATACACAGCGACTGCGAGTAGAACTGGAAGATGTTGCCTGGCACGAGCGCGTTGACGTGGATCGGCGTCTCCGGGGATAGCGACGAGCCTTGCGGAATGCTGATGTAGTACGGATGGCTCGAGGACAGGCGCTGGTACAGCGTCAGCGCGCGGTAGTCTGCACTGGCCTGGTCAAGGATGCTCTCGTCACTGGTGAGGTAGTCAGCGTGCCTGTAGCAGACCGTAGGCGGCGTCGGCGGGTAGATCGACACAATCCCATTGGCGCCCTTCACAATCACGCGTGTGGCCCTCTGATCGCCATCCAGCTTGACTTCTGGATCACCGTCGATCTGCGTATCACGCAAAAACAGCGTGCCACACGTCTGAGTTTCCGGGCCAAGCAGCAACACGCCCGCGATAACAGTAGCGTCCAGCCCCGTATCGTAGAGCTCTTTCAGAGCCTCAGACGCGAACCGATGCTCCGTCGCCAACACCGTGCGGTCGGCGAGTATGCCTGTCGGGATCGACTGGATCGCCCACGGCAAATCGGAGAGATTCGAATCAGCGAAGTAGTCCAATGCGATGTCCGTGAGATCCGTTGCGACGTTGACGTGGTTGTCGTTCAGTAGCCTGCGCTCAGTCCACTTCAAAATGTCGTGCGCGTTGATCACGATGTTGTCGCGCCTGAAGGCCACGTCGCGCATGACCCATCCCTGCCACACAACGATGCCGTTGCGCTCGATGATCAGCTCGGTACGCAGCGGCTCGATCCGATTCGGCCCCTCACAACACGCCCGCAAGTCGGATCCCTGCACGGGGATCGTGAGTGTCGCAGAGCTGGGCTCGTCGAGCCGACGATTCCACAGTACGCTGGTGACCTTGCGCGCCTCGAGAATCACGCGGCCGTCGTTGACGAGGCGCGCGATGTACGATCCGCAGCCCAAGGGTCCTTGCGAGGTGACGGCGAGGCTAGGCATAGACCTTGAATCGCTCGATCTTCACATGCGAACGCACCTGCCCAGCGCTCGGGTTCTCAACGAACTGCGTATTGCCAAGATCCCACTCCACACACACGAAGATCCCATTGCAGCTCGACAGCAGCGGGAACGGGTCGGATCCGTTCGGTCCGAACACGCTATTCCAGCCGGGGAAGCAACGGTTATCACACAGCACCGTGATTCGATCCGTGCGCCCGTCAAGCACAAGCTGCGACCCCGGCGCCAAGTACGGAACCTCGAGTCGCGCACACTCGTCCGCAGCGCCGTATCCCTGCGCCGCTATCTCGCTGTCACTCGGGCACGGCTTCTTCGGGTCATTCGTGTAGAACTTCAAACGCAGATTGCGCAACCCTGCAGAGGTAAACCGTGGGTCGAGCGGGTTCTTGCCAGCGTCGATCGTGATCCGGTACGTCTCGTCCCGGTGGTTCGCCTGGTCGAATGCGCAGCAGCAGTCGATCGACACGCCCATAGGCTCGCAGAAACAGTAGTTCACACGCTGCGGCGGCTGCGGCAACACACACCCAAACGGCGGACACAGCGGGTCCTCGGTGCAATCCGGCACGACCTCAAATGCGTCGGGGCACCCATTCGTCCAATCAAAGCACTTCGTCGCTACGTTTTCGAGGTCAGCGAACTTGTCGAGGCACACGACCGGTACGATCGAATACGATTCCGGCGTTTCGGTTTGGATCGTGAATGTGACCTTGCGCAAGCAGCAATCACAACTCGCCGACGCATCGTCCTCAACCTTCGTCACGCCGTCAATCAGTCCGGCGTTGACCCACTGATGCAGGCCAGTGTCCTCGGTTTCCTCAAGCTCGGGGCAACACGTCCGCGCGGTCATACACGTCAGACCGCACGAGCCAAGATTCCCACACCCATCGAGGCACGTTCCGGCGCCGCAGCCACCACCCTCAAGAATGCGCCTGACGAACTCCATTCCGTAGTCCATGCCGCAACACGACGTCGCGACGAGCAATGCTTCGATGGCGAATGTGCGTCCGCCGTTCTGCGGCCTGCCGAGCGTCGCGCCGCGGCCGATGTTCTGTGTGGATGATCGTGCAAATGTCGAGTCGTTGAGCCCCGTGACCTTGGTAATGAACATGCCAAGGTATTCACTCGACTCGGGAATCTCCGGGTCGACCCAGCAGACGTTATCGGTCACGGGATCTGTGAAGTCTGATGCGTCGCCATCGTTGGGGCACCAACACTCGCGCGGCATTTCCACGCAGCAATTCATGTCCGCCCACTGGCCATTCGCGGCAGCCCACTGCACATACGTCGACAGGCGAGCATTGTTTGCAAGCTCGGTACAGCCAAAGCACATGTATGAGAACGGAACGTGACTCATGCGAGGCTGAACGCTCCCCCAAGATTCGACATAACGATACCGCCGACTGCGGCCGGGTCGATCGCATTCGAGTGGACGTGTATCTGCGCGCTGCGATTGTCATTGTTTCCGCCGCGCTGCGCAAGCGTCTTGATCGCAGACACGAGCTCCTTCGTGCGCCCGGCGTTCATAACGTAGCCGTTCTGCTGCGGCATGAACATCTCCCGGCCCCGCTCATTCCACTGGTACGCGCGCCCCTTCTGAACAGATCCGCCAGCGGCTCGTGGCTGCCATCCGAGGTGCATGTGATCCATGTGGTCGGGAACGAACCCGAATCCTGGATGGCCGCCCTTCCAAAGACTGTTCTGCCAAATCACCTGCTTGAATACGTTGCCAAAGCGGCTCATGAACGCAGACATCTTCGAGAGCAACGCATGCGAGTTTGAAGCATCGCCCCAGTCAATCGCCTGACCCAAGAGGTGCTGAGAAACGCCGGGTCCTGCGACCGTGTCGATGGATCGAAGTCCTGAGCCCATGTGCGATCCGAAGATTCGGTCGATGAGCTTTCCCTGCGCGAGCGTGTCGCCCCATCCGGAGGTTGGGTGCAAGAAGCCAAGCGGTCCCGCGCCGATGAATCCGGCTGGTATTCCGAGCTTCGCGGCGAGGATATTACTCAGGTCCTTGGGGGTGCCTCCCTTGCCGAGCAGAATGTCACTGATCTTCGGCGTGATGGCATTGGCGTTGACGGCGCCCTTGAAGAATGATCCGATATCTTGCACCCAGTTGCGAACAGGGTTCCACCGCGTTTTCAGTCCGCTATCGAATCCTGACATGATCGCGTGACCAGCGGGCACGAGCAGTTTTCGGTCGGCGCTGATCGGCCCTTTATTCTTCTCGATCCATGCCGCTATGCCGGCAATAAATATCTTCACAGACGCGAACCCTGCTCGCAGGCCAGACAGCAGGGTGTTCATAATGTTCTGACCGGTCTTGTGGAATGAAATGCCCGCCAACACAGTGCGGATCGACAACACGGAGCCAATCACTGCGGGAGCGAACTTCTGTGCGACCACCAATGATCGAAGCATGCCGGTGGCGAGGCTTGCGAACGCAAGGCGCAGTGCGTTCACCGTTCCTCGCAGGAAGACAAAGGCCAAGCCAAGGAACCGAGCGGACAGTGCCGCGGCAAGCGCATTGGGCGCGAATCGCTTGAGGCTCGCGCTCAATCCAACGATGCCGTTCTTCGTTGCATCGAGTTGCTGCTTGGCGAGTGAAACCCTTGCCTGGTCGCCCAGAGCCTTCAAAGCCTTGCGCCCACTATCAGCGACCTTGCGCAATAGCCCGCCGAGTCCTGTGAGGACGTGCGCGACCGCACCTGTGAAGCCTGCGAATAGAGACTTCGACTCAACGGCCTTAGCCGCCGCGTCCTTCGTTGCCTGTCCCATCGCAGTGATTGCAGGTACCGCCACGTCGGAGGCAGCTTTGATTGACGTGCCGGTAGTCCGAGCAGTACCGCCGAGTCGTAGGTACGCCTCGTGCAGCTCTGCAGCGGTGGCGCCCGGATTCGACTTGCGGAACTTCGCGAACTCAACATTGACCGAATTGAGCGTCAGCTTGTCAGCCGCGCCCTTCACTCCGGTTAGCTTGAGCGCGATATCAGACAATCCCTCAAGGAACGGTCCGAGGCCCGGAATGAAATCTGTCATCGCCTTGGAAAAGAAGTTGATTCCATCGCGCGCGAGCTTGCTGCTGTCGTACAGCTTTTTCATCGCAACGCCGATACCTATCATTGCCGCGCCAACTATCACAACTGGATTCAACGCGAGAGCAATCAGTGCGGCGGCAACACCCTCAAGAATGCCGACGATCCCGCCGGCCGCGATAATGAACCTGAACGCAGAGGCGATACCAGACAGTCCAATAGCAATCGAGGCCAGCCCGCCCAAGGCACTAATGGTGAGCAGCGACGACACCACTGTTTTAGCACCTGGCACGTTCTCAAACAACGAATGGACCCCAGCGGCCAGGAATCCGATCGTCTTCACGACAGCATTGAGAGGGCCAGTTGTGCCAGACAGGTCAAGGAATAGTTGCGTCACGCTCACCAATGCTGGAAGAAGTACGGGAAGGAAGTCTCGAGTGGTCACCGTCACCAAGTCGACGAGCACCGGGAGCAGCTCCTCGCGAACAGTTTTGATCACCCCAGCTAGGCCAGGAGTGCTGCCAAGGTCAAGAAATGCTTTGCTCAGGTCGCGAACGAGTTGCCCGACCTCAATGATTGCTGGCATGCTCTGAGCGAAGAAGTTTGTGAGAGACACTTTCCCCTCGACGGTCTTGAGGAAGTTCGCAAAGCCGGTAGCACTCTTGGCAAGCAGCGCGATCAGATGATTGCCGAATGGCAATGCAGCTTCGAACACGCTGGCAAGGATGCTGCCAAGCGGTCCAAGTAGCCTGCCGAGCAGTTTGGTAGTGCGGATCATACGCTCGAAGAATTCTCGTAAGCCGCCACTTGCAATCCCATTGCGAATGTTGTCTCCGAGCGCATTCGCCAAGCTATTGATTCCACCTACCACGAACAGGATGATCGGTCGCGCGGTGACGAGTACGTCGATCAGCGACTTGGCGAGCACGATACCGGTATCACCAAGGCTCGAAATGAGTCGATTGTTGAATGTGAGTAGCGTACGGATCGGGCCAATGAAATCCGTAAGCGCCTTGCCCGCCCTCTGCGCAAGGTCGCCAAGGGTGCGAGCGGTTCCTTCAAGCGGACCGCGCAGCGTCTCCAATGCGGGCGCGGCATCCTTTACCGCTTTGGTGAATCCTGGCAGCGCCTGAGCCTGTAGGGCGCGTTGCAAACTAATGATCGCTGGTTTCATGCGATCAAGTTCGCGTACGAATGCTTGCGCCTCTGGCGTGAGCTTCGCAAGCTTCTTCTTGTCGATCTCGTCGCCGAGCCCGCCGAGCGCATCGGTCACTCCGGAGAGTGACAGCTTGGTGACGACCATTGCCTGAGAAAACGAAAGCAACACAGCCGGGGCAGAAACCAGCAACCCCGACAGCGTTCCTAAGGAAGCTGTGAGCGCAAGAATGCCGGCCGCCGCGGCCGATGCTGCTTGCGCCGCGAGCCCTACGGCGGCGACGAATGCGACGGGCTTGATCGTCTTGAATATCCTGCCGCCAAGATCAAGCGATCCAATGCGCTTCGAGAACGACTTGCCGAACTCGATAGCCGCGATATCGCCGCCACCGCCGCCAGAGTCCTTGAACTGCTTTTGAAGTTTGACCTCATTGATCGTGGCGTCGATCTCGACGTTCGTCGAGTCCATCGACTCGATCTCACGCCGCGCCGCACTCGTATCGGCTTGCACGTCGACGGTGATGTCGGGTGCGCGCTTGCCCTCGGTCTGCAACTGCTGAAAGAAGCGCGAGAAATCGCCCTCGACGGTGACACTCGCAGACCCGATATTGCCTAGACCGCCAGCCACTATGAGTCACCGCCCTTCTCGTCAGGCTTTTTCTTGCGCTTGCGGTGAACACTCAGCAGGCTTTCGCCCGATTCGTTCTTCTGCCAGCGCGCCGGATCGACGTACTGATCAGACCGCTGCTCGTCGCTCCCGATCCAGGTAAAGTCTATCCCGCTCTCAAGGTCCCGCTGCAAGCCGGCGTGGTGTTCCTCGTCGGTGTTCCTGAATATCCACGTTTCAACGATGCCACACCACTTCCACAGCGGCAGGGACATGAGGGTAACAGTGGGATGATCGGCGTTCAGGCCGTCGTGCGCACTCAGGTAGTACGAGAGCAGCGCTACGACACGTCCAAAGGGCGGCCACCATAGAACGTCGACAACTGCACGACAAGGCCGACGAGATACTTGCCGGTGATGCCTCGCTCATTCTGCGGCGACAAGCCGCGGACCTCGTCGAATATGTGCTTGTCCTCGTCGATAACCGCTTCGCGTATCGCGCGGAATGCGGCCATGGGATCGGCGGTCGCCTCGGCGATGTGTAGCGCGAAACTGGCTGGCATGTCTGCGTAGATTCGTAGTGTGCCGGTGCGGCCGAATGGGATCTCGACCGTCTTGAGATCGACGTCACTTGTGCGTAGCTCTGCCGAGAGCTTGGCGAATCCTTGGAGGTCGGGATTCTGCTCGTCGGGAACCGCGTTGGTTCCGGAAACCGTGACCGCTGCAGCTTGCACTGCTTGCTGCACGGTCTGCTGTACTGGCGCGACGGGCAGGGGGGGCAGCGTCATTGCGTCCGATGTGGGCACGGCGACGGGCTGAGTGTCGTTCACGGCGATTCCTTAGAGTAGGCGACCCTGATTAGCGTTGAGCCTATCCCCCGCGGCGGTCACAGCGTCCCTGACGATGTGCATACCTTCGTGGGCCGGAATGTGCACTTCCTTCGCGAACACAGCCGCACCCTCGCCGCCGCCCGGCGGGTCAAACCACCGCAATGCTTTCTTGCGCACGGGGCGAACGACGTGCGCGACGGTGTCTTCTTCGACGTAGATAGCGTGCGGCGAGGTGTTCCCGAACACGAGTTTTGGCGGGCTGCCGGGGATCAGCTCGAAATGGAAGCTGCGCTGGTACTGGCCGGTTCCACCAACGATGCGCTCGGCTGCGAGCTTCTGCGCCTCCTTGAGGCATTCCTTCGCGAACCTCTGATACCACACGATGATGTGTGGATTGTTCTCAAGCTGGAATGCGTCTATGTGGAATTCAACGCTCATTACCCGAATGTTAGATCAAGGGCGCCAGTCGTCAGGTCGGTGCGCGCGATGAATGCCTTGATTGTCGCTGCATCGAACGTCCACCCAACGTGAACCGTTCGACCGAGGAATTCCTCGATGAGCGTGTCGTAGATCGCGGACGAGTTGTCAACGGGGCTGAATTCTGGATACTCCTGAATTCCCCCAGTTCCATACGTTCCAACCAAGACGCCGGACAATGACAATCTTGCTGTCACGCCGCGCTCACCTAGACCACCGTCTGCGCGTCCAGATACGACGATGTCCCCACTGGCCCCCGCGGTGATAGCTACAACCTCATGGAACGCTGCAGATACCCATGCGCCGGTCGTAACCTTCTGAATGCCGCCCGTTCCGAACGTTGCATCAGCTGCCAAGGTAACGATGTCGAACTTGCCGATAGATCCCTGCACGCCCGCAGCTTCCTCGGCGGCAATATAGACGAACAGGTCATCCGTATCTGTCTTGACTCCGGGGCTGCGGTAGTAGGTCGGGGTGGCGACAAGATCCCCGGCAATCAATGCTTCGTTGATAGTCGTCGTCGTTAGGTTCGCAGTTGCGACGTAGTAATCGAGCAGAGTGGCGTCCTGCAACATCGCCACATATCGACCCTCGGTAACGTCGTCGTAGTACTCTCCGACGCCACGCAGTTGGTATGAGAACTGCACCGAGTCAACGGTGGCGCCGCTCGTGTTGATTCTCGTGAGCGTGCCCGTACCGTCGCCCGCGCCGATAGTGTTGTCGTTCCACGCTACGACCGCGTTGCCCGTGCTCTGCTCAAAGAATATGCCCTTTGGAATACTGGAACCAGTACCAATGAGTTGTATTCCGCCCGTTCCGAACGTTCCGTCCAAAACTCCCAGTGACGTGTACTTGAGAACGATCACCTCGTTGAAAACGAGACGATCGCGGACAGCTAAGACGTACACGGAGTCGTCGCTATTGTCGACTGCCACCCCGGCGGCAGTGTCATTCGACGGATCCCCGGTATCGCTCGTTACAAGCCCATTGGTCCCCCACGAAGTATCTGGCGTGCCATCAGCAAGGAATCGGTAGACTCCTGCGGCTCCAAGCCCACCTACATCTACAGTAGCCGATACGAGATATCGACCCTGGCTATCATTGTCAACCGCAGTTCCACCGGCCGATTGCGATCCGTTACCTTCCTGCGCGATCGTGAATCCTTCTGGGCAGGCAACGATGTCGAAGTCGGGGAAGTCGAATATGCCATAGTCAGGGCTGTCTCCAGTGGCCCACATGTGAACCGCTGTGATCGTCTCACCAGCCAACTGCGTATCAATAAACTCGATGATGCCAGTGTTCCATTGCACACTCGTGGACGTTATCGGATTCAATCCGACATCTGGACCGAGTGGGTCGTAGTAGTCGTAGTTGCCGAATGTTCCGATCAACTGAATATGGTTGACCGTCAAGAATTCTGACCCGACGAGCGAAAAGTTTTCGCAGCCCGTGCTCTGAGCACTGGCGACAGTTGGACCCTCTGGCTCGGGACACGGAACCTCGATCGCACCACACTGCAACGTGGGTACGAAATCATCCTCGAACCACGCGTAGTCAATGCGCTCGCTGGGCGAGGCGCCGACCAGCGCGCCCACAGGAATGTCCTCGAATGGGCCGGTGCCGATACTGTCGGTGAGTACGTCCCGGCTCTTGCCCTCGATCTGCAGAATACGGAAGATGCCCTCGCGCTCATTCCCCGTCCACTTCAAGCGAGCAGCGGGGAATACATGACGCAGATAGATCGGATCCCCGTCGGGCTGGCAGTCATCGGTGCGCTCGAATAGCTCGAGGAACACGAACGGAGAGCACGCACCGTACGCAAGATGCCTCACTCCAATCGACACGCCGTCCTCGACGATCAGCGGGTTGCCCTCGATCAGTGAAAGGAATTCCTTGTCTGGATCCTTGATTTTGAACTCAATATTCCAACGCTTCGTCAAGTCACAGCGATCATCCCGCAGGCAGATATTCCCGCAGTTGTCCTTGACAATCGACTCCTCACCCTCCTCAATCTCCGGAGTCCAGTTCGGCTCGATGATACAGCCCATCGCATATCCGTTGAGAGGTCCGCAGACCGGCTCGAGCGTGCACGGGTCCAACAACGCGACCCTGATCGCTTCGATGCACTTCGCTGGTCGACAAACTTGGGTCATGCGTACCTCAAATGGTTACTAAGCTGCCGTGACGGAGAAGTCAACGTTGTTGAATGTGTTTTCCCCGCCCTCGCCATTGACCCCAATGAAACCGATGATGTACGGAATCGTATTGTCTCCAAGCTCAGGAACGACAACGTCGATCGTCGAATCGTCCCAAGTGACCACCGTAATCCCATAGTGATCGTTGAAGGCTTGGCCATCTGGATCAAGGTACGGATTCTTTACGGGAATGCCGCTGCGTACTGTCACGCCGAGGTAGATCATGCCCAGGATAGACAGTCCAGATCCCTCGATTACGACCTCATCAGGAAGTGGTCCTGCGTATGCCGTGTCCCAGATCACGCCCCGCAGCAGGTTGGTGGTCGGCTGCGGATTGAGATTCGTAGCGGTGAATGCGCCGCCGCCGTCGGGCACCACCATGAAGTGGCGGTAAGCGGCATAGGCTGGAACTTCGAGAACGATCTTTGTGTCGCTCCATGACAAGATTACTTCGGGGCCTTCGACAGGTTTCACGACTTGCACAAGGTTGACGCGTCCTGGCGTTGCTCCGAATCCCGATCCGACAAGTTCAATCTGCCCACGGGTAGCACTGGTCCTGTATGCCTGATAGTTCGTGACATTCGCAGCCATGAGCGGATTCCTATCGGAGAAATTTTCAGTGACCTAAATCTTACAGCGAACTTGGAAAAGTCAGCAGACGATCGAAAGATTACCCTGCCAAGACCCGCCAACGAACAGCGTCAAGTCTCCGCAGAAGCGCTCAAGGTTAGAGTCAAACAGCGCGAGCCCCGTCAGCTCGGTTGCACCTGCGAGGTACACAGAAGCGTCGATGGTGAGCGTATCTGCATCGGGCGCCAAGAACTGCGGCGGGTTGATACCGACCGTGCTGTCACCCGGATTCGTTGTCACGTTGATAGTCGCAGTCGTCGTTCCGATGCCCGTCCCCACGATGGTTACGAGGCAAGTTTCGGCGTCGAATGTGACTTCTACGCAGTTCTGAAAACCCGGCTCGGCGGGAGGTGGGCAGCAAGTGGTGAATACCAGCGGGATTCGTACGATTGCCGTTCTGCACCCACCGCTCGGCGGGCGAAACAGGATCTCCGGCGGACCCGTCTCATTGTCACAGCACGCAGTGACGCCCCTCACTGCGCCTATGGTGTCGCACGCTTGGCAAACGATGCACTCGAACATCGCCCAAGCATCGCGCGTGAGGCATGCGACTGCAGCAGTTATCTGCTCCGGAGTGGGAGGAGTGTACCCGGATTGCGAATTCAGGTCGCCAACGGGCTCACAGCAACGAGTTATGTGAACTTCCAGGGACCCGTACATCTGTCCGCGTCCGACACACGAACCGCTAAACGCCTTCGCCGGTCCGATGACGATCGCGAGTTGGGTACAGTCCTCGACGGGCGTAGACGTCTCTATCAGCACGCGTGGGTAGTCGACGCAGAGATCGCCGAGGCATTCCTGCACAAGCGCCAGCAGGGCTTGCGCGGCGTCCCAGAGAGGATTCACGACGGGTACACCTGATGCGGCTTCGACAAGCTCGGATGCCACACACGACCCTTCGAGCGTGCGCAATTGTACTGACTCACCGCAAGATCGATTCCTGGGATACCCGAATGCCCACCCTCGACGGAACCCTCCAGCGCGTCGATATTCAACGTCACGCCTTGCCGACTCACACTCGTGACGCTGTGCGGTAATCCGCACGCCAGTCCGTTGCAGGCACGCTTCATTTCGCACGCAAGCTCAGCAGCTGCCATCTGCAGTTGAATCGGCGGGCGACGCCCGGCGGTATACGTCACGGAAAACGTGCCCGGCTGCGTGTCATCGAGGATCAAGTGCTGATGCCCGGGCCAGTACATGCCGTCGATGCGCACGAGCCGATGATAGTCGTCGACTCGATACGAAGCCGGGGGAACGACAACGCCGTCGACCTTGACCTCGTCAACGCTAATCACCGGGTAGCGATCCTGCAAGTCAATGAACGGGTACACGCCACCGCATCGGCATGGCGAGTGCTGGCACGCGCACGGCGGGCAGGGCCGTACCTTGATCTGGCAATGTCCGGGGAACAGGCGACACGTCGCCCGAAACAGGATGCCCGTCGCCGCCTCGATCAGCTGCTCGTCAGTCCACACATACGTCGCGGGGACCGGCTCCCCGGTTACGCAGTCGATTGGCTCCGCGTCGGGGCAGCACAGCTTGTCGACGGTGGTCCACGGCTCGCAGAATTCTACCGGGACGCCCATGGCTACCTATCCGTCACAATCGCGATTTCGCCGTTCTCACGCAGCAACCTGTCAAGGACACTCGCTGGCATACGAACACGATGCGGATAACCGCCTTTACCCCACGAGTTCAGGATCGTTACGAAGTCCTTGTTGGGATCTCCCAGTGCTGCGAGTACGTCGCTGATACTCGTCGCCCATCGATTCGCCGCGATGCCCTCACCCACCGCCGGAACAGCACCATCGCGAACTACCCGGTGGCCAACGGTTCTCAGAACATCCATCCCAGCTCGAACACTCGTACCCGAATACGATTCTCCCGGCCAACCATCGACTTTCTGAGCCGCTTGATACAACCAACGCGCATCGTAACGCCTACGATTCAGCAAACTCATAGCGCGGCTAATACCGAACCCAACACAAGCACCCTCACTACCCTGATCATAGAATCCCCACCACGCACGATTGTCGCGGATACCAGTAGCAGGTGCGGGCTCCAGCGCAACGCAGTGCCCGCCCCTGACCCTTGTCAGCCGGGCGTCGCGCGCAATCCAATACGCGCCGCTACGATCCTTCACGGGAACATCGAACTCCGCATACCAATTCACGCCGATAACCACCGGAACGGCAACGGGGCGTGCCTCTGCTTCAAGTCCGCGTAGCGGGTACTTGTCGACGTGCATGAAGTCAACGGGTTCTCTGCGTCCAAGCGGATATGTCACCGTAGTCGCCCCCGCTGCTGTCAGACCTGTACGGGAACTTCGATCGCGCCGCACTGCAGCACCGGCACGAAGTCGTCCTCGAACCAGCCGTAGTCGATGCGCTCAGTGGGCGTGGCCGGAACGAACGCCGTCAATGGAATGTCGTTGAACGGACCATCGCCAATATCGCTGGTCAGAACCGGATTCGTCTTGCCCTCGATCTGCAAGATGCGAAAGATTCCCTCGCGCTCATTCCCAGTCCACTTGAGGCGCACGCATGGGAAGACGTGTCGGTAGTAGATCGGGTCGCCGTCAGGCTGGCAGTCGTCAGTCTTCTCGAATAGCTCGACGAACAGGTTAGGCGAACACGCGCCGTATGAGCGGTGCCGAACACCGATCGAAACGCCGTCCTCGACGATCAGTGGGTCGCCTGTAATGAGCGCGATGAACTCCTTGTCAGGATCTTTGATCTTGAACTCGATGTTCCACCGCTTCGTCAAGTCGCAGCGATCGTCACGCAGGCAGATTTCGCCGCAGTTGTCTTTGACGATGGATTCCTCGCCCTCCTCGATCTCGGGCGTCCAATTGGGCTCGATGATGCAGCCCATGACGTAGCCGTTGAGAGGTCCGGGCACGGGGTTTTCGCAGCAGTCGTCTACGAGCGCGACTCTAATCGCCTCGATGCACTTCGCTGGTCGACAAACTTGAGCCATTGTTACCCTCCTGCGGGTACGTCCTGAGACTTCGCTCTACAGAATACTATGAGTCTGACTTTTTCTTGCGTCGAGGAACCCTCTTGGTACGACTTTTTGGCTTCTTAGTCTTCTTGGGCTCAGGCTTCTCCACAGCTGGCTTGGGGTCAGCTTTCGCCTCGACTTCGTCCACCACCTCTCCAGAGAAGACAAGTTCCTCGCGCATGCCCATGGTCTTGGGGTTGAAGACCTTGCGAACCTGGTATATGCCGCCACTATCGCTCATACCGTCGCCTTCGATTAGATAACATTCCAGTTCGTTCCGTCGGATATAACCGTTGCCGATTCGCCATCGACTGTAAGCACATGAGTCGCATCTGCCGAACCTCCGTAGATCGTGTCTGTATCAGCCGGATCGAGCGTCACCGTGTTGACGCCCTTGCGCTTGACGATCAGGACATCGCCGGCTACATGATCGGCTGGGAATGTCACGGTTCGGGCCGCACTTGCAGAGTCCATGAGGATCACTGTGTCGGTTGCCAGCGCGGTGTAGTTCTCTGCAACCGCCGTCAACTTCCACCGTTGCCCGCCCTGCATGGATTGCAAGGCGTTGAATGTGTTGGCTGCAGTGAATGTGTTGGCGGCACCGAGGCGCGGCACCACGGCCGTGTCGATTGCAACATCATCGGCATTGACCGTGATACCCGTGCCGGCGCCAGTATTGATCGTATTACCGGTCTTGCTAAGGCCGGCACCAGCCGTGATCTGGCCAGCTCCCGAGAATTGCGTGAACGAAAGGCCCGTGGTGTTGAGCGTGATCGGGTCGTTTGTCGTGAGCACCCAGCTCGTGTCAGAATTCGCGGTCCCCTCGGATGCGAATGTGTATAGGCCACCGGTGACCTCGGCCGAAGCATCTGCATCGGTGGCTCGCGTCAGTGTCCACGGGTTCGTGGCGTCACCGATCGCAGTGACGAAATAGAGCCCATTGTTCGCGCTCGTGGCTTCATCCTTCACGAGCACCCGGTCATCCAGCGAGGCAGCAACACCGTCGACTGTCAGCGCACCGTTGGCCGATGCGGTGAGCACGTTTGCTGTCCGCGTATTGGCCGGCAGCGCGGCGGCAGTCGCCAAGCGTACGGAATCCTTGAGATCGAGCCCTGCCTTGGTCGCATCGACGTATGCCTTCGTCGCCGCGTCCTGCGCAGCGGTCGGATCGGCGAGCGCCACGATCTTCTGCGAGTTCGCCGCAACCGAAGAGGTCGGCGCCGCCATCTGGTCGAGACGACTTGTGCGCACCTGAGTATCGAAATCCGAGACGGTGGCGGCCACCTGCGTGCCGGTGTGGTTGGCGCGAGCCTGATAATATGCCCCGCTCTGAGCGTCCAACAGGTCTGCATCAAGACCCGAGCCAGCACCGTCGTTGGCTGCATGCCATGGAACCGACTCGAGCTTTGAGAATTGGATGGCCGCGGCTGCGCCAATATCCGCATTGACGAGCGTTCCGTCCTGTACTTTGTCTGTGGTGACGGCGTTCGCGCCGAGCCTGGCATTGTCGATTGTGGGAATGTATGACACGGGATCTCCTATACGATGTGGAAATTGTCTCCGTCTGAAAAAATCATCACGGACATCTTGTTCCTGTCGATGACAAACTGTGATAGTCCATCGATTGTATCTGCTCCCGGCGTCACAATAGTCACCGGATTTTGTAACACTTCTCCCGGACCAACAATTGAGTTGCTGATGTCCTTCATGATGACTAGTTGCCCGTCATGGTTCTCGGGCATTGTCACGGTGATTGGCGTGGTGTGGTTGAAGTACAACGAGATGTCTTTGGCGACGGGTATCACGATGTCGCCGGTGATCGTCTGATTCGATGGGTAAACCTCGACGAGTTGTTCGGTTGATAGCGTCACCGGGTTGTGCGCGGCGATCAGTGCGTCGAAATCCGACTGCTGCGCGGGCGTCAGGGCGGCGGTCATCCAGACCGCAACGGTTTGCGGCGACGTGCTCGAACTGACCACTACGCCGTCAAACAATTCTGCGAGCGATGACGCTCTAAGCGTCTCGTCTAGCGCGCTAATGTTCACATCCTTGGCGTAAGCGTACATGGTCGCTGCCATTATGCCGCTGCCCTTTCCTCGTACACGACGCTGAAGTGGTCGCGTGCCTCGTAAAAGTCGTTTGGCGTGACGGTCAGCACGCCCATGCGCTCGCGCGCTTCGAACGTCCAGTCGGGTGACGCGGCGCGGTACGCCATCCACACCGCCTCCGAGCAGTACAGCGCGCGGGCGCCGGGCTCAAATGCGAAGTCGTACGGCGCGCGAACATACGCGCAGATCACGCTCGCCGCGTTACGCTCCTGCTCGGCGCCCAGCGCGCGGGGTCGAAGAACCGCGTAGTCATCGGCCCGGCCCAGCATCGCGTCTAGCTGGGCGACGCGCACCACGGGGTACACCGCCTCTACCACGTCGCCGTCGCCGACGTACATGGCAGCGTGCTTGTAGTGGCCGGGGATCAGCAGGTTGGTTGGCGCCCAGCGTGTGCGTGTCACGATTGCGTCGCCCACGCGCAGCGGCGCGGCGTGCTCGGGGTAACCCTCGCGTGCTGCCCCGCCCCGCGACACGAGATGCCCGACTCTCGCCAGTGCGACCGCCAGCGGCCAAGCCACCCGCAGCACGGCGCGCCGGATCGCGGCGAGCACGCTCATACCGGCGCCAGCCCCAGATACGCGCGAATCGTGTTCCGAATAATTGTTATGCGCGCAGCTTCCAAGAATGTTGGAACTGGCGCAATCACAGCCAGCTCCGCGTCCAGTGAGTACAAGTTGCCCAAGCGAGACATTTCCTCGGCGCGGTACAAAGTCGTTGAAAGCAAGTGCGAGGAACCCGCCTGCACGACGCCCTCGTCAAGGAACGTTCGCTGCCACGATTCGATCAGGTTGCCTCCGAACACTCGCGCAGCTTCGACGCGCTGTTCGGTCGACAATACTGCGGGGTTGTGCGCGGCCACGATACCGTCGAGCTCTGTTTCTTCGCCCGATGATAGCTCCGAGGTGGTGTGCACTGTAACGGTCGCTGGCGTTGTGCTGGAGTCAAGGACTAAGCCGTTGTACTTGGTATCTCCGAACGAAGACGCGAGTATTTGCTCGTCAAGACGCGAAGCATTCGAGTCATCGGAGTATGTGTACTGTGCTGCCGGCATTAGATCGCCCGCCATATTTCGATTTTGGCATCATCAATCGTGAAAATTCCAGGGCCGCCCGAGCGTCGGAAATCAAGATCAATGGTGTGCGAACCTGCAGCTAACGCCTCGAATGAAATGTTGGCGTATGACTTGCGTTCGTTAGCTGAAGCTATTATCAGCGTTTCGGTGTCGACGTTCGTGGTGTTATCAATCTCCAGCCTGTACTCGCCCTCCGTTGTAGCCGTGCTCGCTTCGTACTGGAACACCCATCCGATCCTGTACGTTCCGGCTTCAATCACCGGAGTTACAAGCGATAGGTACTCGGTGAACACTGCACTGCTTGTATCTGATGGCGTTATGTTCTCGATGTACTGCGCGTGATCTCCGAACACTATGGCTGCCGACCCATCTATGCTGTGGTAACTGCGGGTCACGGCTTCACCCATATTGCGTTCACGTCAGATAGGGCCGTAGTGGTGACTGTTATCGGACCGTTGAGCGTGTTGCTCTCATCTGCTGCGTGGCCGATTGATTGACCGGCATACAGGTCTACGGGCGCTGCGAAGTCGGGTCCGTCGATCGTCACTCCAGAACCAACGACCTGCACACTAACAGCGAACGATAGAACGCCGTCGGGAATCACAATGGTTCCAGCGCCCAGCTGACGTTCCCCGTCGACGAGTCTCTGCACGGCTGCTGGAGGAGAAGCCGTTACCGTACCAGTCACTTTCACGCGGCCAGCGGAATCAACAGAGATCTGGGAGTAGTCGCCATCCGTATCTGTAACGACCGCATCAGCATCGTTGCGCACCGCGAGCGCGAACGCGCCTACGTCACCGCTGACATGCGGCGCGTCCTCTGCGTGCGTAGCGGAAACCAGGATCGTGAGTGATCCCTCGATGCCGTCCGTAAAGCCCTCGAGGCCATCGACGAAACCATTGAGCGACGTGAGTAGGCCCTCAAGCCCGTCGGTGAACCCTTCGAGCCCGTCCGTGAATCCTTCAAGTTGGTCAACCGAGGTCAGGATCGACGCGAGCGATGCAGCTGCAGCTGCGAGCGTAGCCTCGGTAGCGGCGCCCGCGGGGAGCAGTAGCCGACCGTTCGCGTCCACGGCGATCGGCGAATAATCACCGTTGGCGTCTGTGAAAGTGGTGACGCCGTCGTCGTTACGAACCGCCCAAGCGGGAATGCCTGGATCACCACTGACGTGCGGCGTGTCCTCGTCGTGTACCGCGTCGCTTACGCGCTGCGTATTCGTCTCAACGTCGGTGAGTAGAACGTTCGTGGCGGGGCAGCAGGGATCACCCGGTCCGCCGCCGCCGGCCGTGCTTAAGCAGTCTGGTCCGATTGGTGCCATATCAGCAAGCCTCCGCAAGTGCCGCGAACACGCAGCAAGGATCGAATCTGTAGATCGCGAGCTGCGCGGCAATCACATTCGCGCGATTCAGACGCGGACTCACGCCGCGCGTCGTATCGTCAAGGACCTGTATCGCAGTCGTGGCGTACTCGAACGGACCCGTAACGTAGATGTACGCCTGCCCCGGGCCGGCGGCCGGGCTCGCTGGCACGTCAGGATCTGATCCTAACCCGGTCGGGCCTTCATTCGTGTACCCCTGATCGAACACGACAGTATGCGGCCCGAGCTTGAAGACGCTCCCAACCTGCGTGATCTGCGTGTTATTGAAAAACCACGGCAACGTCCACGCCGGAGCGTGAATGAACACTTCGCCAGTCAAGCCGCAAGCGAAAGCGTCCTGCAGCAACCCGGCGAGCGTGTGCACGAGATCAGACGGGCCGGCGAGCGGCGTGACGTCAATCGCAGAGTCAGGTAGGTTCGGGTTCTGGTTCGGCGTTCCATCCGGCGCACTCGATGAAAGTGCCAGCGCGATCCCGTTCGACAAGCGAACTGCCAGACCGCGCCGAGCGCGTGCCTCAAGCTGATTCCAATCACCGGGTATTCCAACACACGACTGTGCGTTGTACTCGACGAGGAAGGGTCGGAACGTGACATCGTCGGCGCCCTCATTCAGCGGCTTTTCTGGGTCCTCATCATCGCGGGGACAGCCCTGCCACACCCACGGGAAGCCACAGTTCTCCGGAGTGTGATCGGTGCCGCCGCGTTGCCACTCCACATTCTCGGGCAGCGGGCGAGCTGATGCCGTGAAGCTGCCAAGCAGATTCGGTGCCCCTCCGGTTACTCCGATGTCGATCCTACTCGGCATATTCACTCCTCAACGTCTGTGCCCGACCCCGCAACGGAGCCGGGCACAGAAACCCTTACCTCAACCGAGGGCCCTGGCCCCCAGGTATTACTCGTCCGTGCAGTCCTCGCCCGTGCCGAGCGCCGGGCGGACACCCGATGCGCAGAATGGAACGACGAGGTCAATCGCGGGTCCGCAGCCGAGCTTCTCAAGGAACTCGAATCCCTCAGTGAACCACTGCAACTTGTTCTGCCGTGCCAGCTCGGGGCTACGCACGATACCAAGATCAATGTCGGGACCGACGCCAAGCACGAAGTCCTCGGGTCGGTAGAGCAGGATCTCCTGGTTGACCGGATGCTGTGGTGCCGCGACTCGCGTGCAGTCCACAGTTGCTGGGCACGTCGGCACGCCCGGGTCGGCAAGCGGTGCGTGTGGCAGGGCGCCGCCCGGCGTGCACGCGATCTCGTCTGCAAGTTCAATGACGTTCGCGACGCCCAGAGTTCGCAGTCGGTCAAACAGGTCGTCGCGAGTTCGGTACTCGTCCATGCCGCGAATGACGCCGTCAGTGAGGACTCGCTCGAGCAGCCCCGCCGGCAGTGCCAGCGTGTAGTTCGGATTCGCGACTCGCAGGTTCGCGCGGATGGCTTCCATCGCCCAGCCAACTGCGGCAAGCAGCTGCGACGACGCGCCGTAGCCGGTAAGGTCGTAGCCGAAACTGTAGCGAGATGACAGTGCGCGAAGTCGGTTGTAGAGCAGAAGCTCTGCAGTCTTGGAGAACGCGCACTGCATGACGTTCTCGAGGTTCGCGATCAGCTCTGGGTTGCCGATGAGCTGCTGCGTGTTGAATGTCGCACACGCCGAGATCGCGTACATGCAGGATACGACTTCGGGCGGGCACTCAAGTTCGAAGCACGGCTTCCAAGTGAGCGGGTCCGACGGATCGACAGCGTCTTGGTCGACGCATGTCCACTCGGTGATTCCCGTGAGCGCGTCTGCGAGGTCCACGCCGCGAACGTAGCGAACGTCGCCCGACGCGGTAATCGTTGGAAGGCTGTCAGATAGTGGCCGAACGGAATCGCAACACTCGCGAATGCCGTTGATCACGTCTTCCGGTCCACAGAAACACGCGGCCGCCGTCTTGTCGGTGCCGTCTGCCCTGCTGAGAACGGCTGCTTTCATCGCGTCGGTGGCGTTTGCGCCTTCGCGAACGATGTGGTTCGTTTCGCGCTTCATGGTCGTGAAGCTGTGTCGCTCCTCGTGGCGAACGCTGCCGTTCACCATGTTGCGGACAAACTTCTTGACGTCGCCGTTGGCCTTATCAGCCTCGTCGCGAGTGACACGCGGTCCACTCCCGCCACCGAGAGTCATGGAAGCGACAGCTTCGTCGACAACGGCATCCGCGTCGGCGACTGCCTCGTCGTCCTCCGCTTCCTCGTCCTCGGTCGCGTCGTCGGTTGCGACAGCTTCCTCGACTGCTGCCTCGGCTTCGTCGCCTTCGGCAGCTGCCTGGATCAGCTCGTGCAACCTGATCTGGTCGTCTACGAGAGTTTCGAAGCGCGTCAACTGGTCAGCGCTGAACGCGCCTTCGAGCTTCGCGGCCTTCACTTCTGCGATCTCCTGGGCGACAGCGGTGGCGAATCCGCGAAGCTGCTCGACGCTGAACTCTGTCAAATCCTTCGGAACCATCGTTATCTCCCATTCATCAGAAACTGATATCCGTAGTATGTATCACAACTTCACTTTTTTGCTTTGCGAGCCTTGTATACGCCGCTGCGAACTGCGTAGCCGAGCGACAGGGTCGCAATGCCGAGGTACGGTGTTGAGTCCCCGCCATACACGTCGATCACGACTGCCGCGATGATCGCGACGATCGTTACCGACGCTGATGCGACGAGGTCCTTCAAGACTTCGCGACCTTCGCGTTCGCCGCTTCGTAGCGAGCGGACATCTGCGCAGACTCCACGAGTCCGATCAGGAACTCAACTCGATCAGCGAGCGCGTCGATCTTGTCGTTCAACGCGGACCACTGGTCGCCCTCGTCGTTCGAATCCTCTACGACAACCACGTCGGTTGGCGTCTCAACTGCTTCGTCGTCATGCGGCATGCCACAGTCCAATCGTTGCGATGACAAAAGTGTAACAGTAGCATCCTGCATCGCCGGCATCGGAACCAAGGTTGCCCCGGCAACGACGATACGACTCATGACGTTGACCTCGTCCTCATTCCAGTAGGAATCGTTCGGACCGACAATCCCGTCGATACTGATACCGGTCAGCATTCCATTCTGAATCGCGTCGAGCACTGCCTGCCCCGCACCACTCGCAGAGGATGGGAACACCACTCCGGAGTAAAGGATCTTCTTCTTGTCCTTCTCGTCGCGCCATACCGCGTCGATGCGTCCGACGAGACTCGCAGCGTCGTGACCGGGCAAGTTCTCAAGCGTTGCGTAAAGCGGGAGGGGCATTTCCCGCCACTCCGCTGCGCCCGCTTCGATCAGGCGACCATCCTCAGTCGGGGCGCCCTCGACGAGCAGGATTCCGCCGACGTTCACGGCAGCCTGCTCCTCGGTCGCAAGCTGCGCGGTACCGGATGATGCGATTCGCTCCATACTGGCCTGCTCCCACGGCGGGACGATCTCATCGTCCATGAATAGTTCGGCGAACCTCGCGTAGTAACCAGCGACCCTCGACTTGACCGCGTCGACCTCGTCCTCCGGAATGTCGACGCCACCACGGCCGCCCTGCAAAACCGATGCGACCGCGACGACCGCCTTCCACGTTGCCTGCTGCGCATCGTCGAATACGTCGGCGAATAGGAGTTTGTAGCCGCCGAACTCCTGATCGTTCTCGGGGTCGTACCAGAAGTGCACGCTCCGATACTTCGCCCAGTCGATCGTCTCTGCGTCGCCGGATCCGTCGCTCGACGCCCATGCTCGGATTCGCTGATCGGCGGCGTCGGAGTCCCACTCGTAGTCACGCAATTCGTAGAGCGGTAAATCTGAAGCGCCGCCGGCCGTGAATGTCGCCATCTGTGTACCACCGGTTGTTGTGACCATGACGCCGCCCGATGCCACTCGATCGACAGTCGTAACCATTTCCCCGCCAATCGAACCAGACGCTGCGCGATCAAGACGTTTCGATTTGAATCCTGGAATCGTGACGAGGCAGGCACCTACAAGCTCCTCGCCATGCTCGCCCGTACTCAAATTGCTAGTGCTGGCGAGCACTACGGACACCCAGTGTCCTGATCTGGCAGTGCCGCGAAGGCGAGCCATGTCGAGATCGGTGACCGTGGGCCAGCAGACCCCGGCGAACCAGACGCCATTCGCGTCTTCGCCGTATCGAACTCGGGCCAGTTGTTTCGATGAGTCCTGAGACACACCGTTGTAGAAGGCGTGCAGCTTCGCGATGCGATCAGGATCAGAGACGTCAGATATGGGCGCATGCCCAGCGTCGCCACCAAGTCCGGCAACCTTGATCAGCGATCCGTCGGCGCACAGTGCGTCACTCGGATGACAGTGCCCGTAATTCGTCTTTGATCGCGGGACCTTCCAACGGTCGCCACTGCCGTCGTGCAACACGGATCCCCAATGCGCAAGGTAGCCGTAGATCCGACCATTGGATTCCACGATGCAACCCGCGTCCTTGGGCATATCGACCGGCGGCGCGAACCACTCGCGCGGCGGCTCAAGGGGGATACTAGGATTCATGGCTTGATCAGACACACCAGTATTGTATGCATCATTCCGGGTTCTCCTTGAAATTCGTGAAACGACCATCGACCCCGTACCAAGTATCACGCCACTTGTGAGTGGCCCCGCTATTCCACTTCGTACGAGCCAACTGCACGGCGTGAGCCCAGTCAGAAGCCTCGACACTCACGAATAGGAACTTGCCTGGCTCGGGGCCAATGAACAGGAAGCGAATACCCCAACGCTCCACAGTCCAGCATGGACTACCGGGCCGCGTCATGTCCGTGACGATGCGCTTGACCTCGTCGGGGCGATCCTTCGCCATCGCTACCGAGTGACCCTGACCACTCGATTCACGAGCGATATTTGCCGGGTCTGGTACCCGACGCCCTGGCCACCGCCGACGTTTGAGTTGCCGTCGATTGTCTTGACGTGCGTTGCGGTATGCGCTCGCCGGCTGCGCCCAGTCTCATTGCAGTACCTGATGAGCAGTCCGGTGTGATCCGAGTCGAGGTGTCCGCCCGCGAAGTTGAAAACGACGATGTCTCCAGGGCGGCCAACGCGCTGATCAGGCAACACGCTCATCCCTGCGAGGCGACCAAGTGACCGAGTCGCGGCCCAAGCACGCTGCACAGACTTCGATCCCGCTTTGCGATACCAGCGCGCGACCGCGTCGCCGCACCACGGCTCCCCGAGTACGCCGTCATTTTCGAGGATGATCTTGTCGACCTCGGGACCGCGATTGTTCCCACCACGCTCCCTGACATAGAGATCCTTGCGCGCCTCGCGCAGTGCGCGTAGGCGTAGTGGCTCGCGCTTCGTGCGGATCGACTTCTCATTCACGCCCTGTCGACGCTTGCGCAGCCAATTGAGCGTGCGCCGCGGGAACCATCGCTTGCCACCGGGCGTGAGTTGCTGGCCCTTGAGGTTCTTGGCGGATACGAGTTCGTCGGGATCGGTCACTGTGACTCCTGTGCAGTCGTGATTGGAACGAAGTCGATCTCATATTCACATTGACACCCGTTGTGATCACCGGGGAAGTACACGACGCCCGGCAGCCACGGATTTGATACCTCAGAATCAAGCTCGTCGAACTCCTGCCACGAGAACCACGTCCGCCCATCAAGCGCCTGATGAGGCGGGAACGGCTGATTCGGGTGCCCAACGACCCAGGTGTACTGAGTCGCGTACGCTCCGACCGCTTCCTTGAGCGTGTCCTTGACCGCGGCGTCCTCGCCGACGTGTGTGGGCCGAGCCGTGTTACCTGCTTCGCCGTTCGACTGGTTCGACCCACCGTTCGCGGTAGACGTGAGTGTCCGAACGACGTTGTCGGCGACGCGCGCGGGCTTGCCCGACTTGAAACTGCGCTCACTCACCTGGTTGGCGATCTCCTCCGCTTGCTTCGACACGGCGAGCGCGCGGCCCTGGAACTCGTTTCGCCATATCGACCGCAGCTGGTTATAGTCGATACCGGTGAGCGTCGCTATCCTCCGGAGAGTTGCGAACAGCTGGTCGATGGTTCCATGCTCAAGGTCGTCGCGGTACTTGTCGAAGTACGCAGCGGGGTCGTAGCCTTCGAATGGGATCTCACCAGCCGCAGTCTTGTCCGACTTCGCTGCGCGCTTGGCCGCCAATCTGCCGGCTTGGGCTGCGTCGTCGGCGATGCGGCTGAGAATGCGTAGGTACAGCTTGTGCATCTTGGCTTGCTGCGAGTTCACCACGCGGCTAGACTGGCGTAGGATCGTCGCTGGATTCGTCGACGCGGCAGCAGTCCGATCCGGCGCGTTCTGATTGAGCAACGCGGCGTCAACCGCGGGGTCCTGACTGATCAGTGCGAGGAGCAACTCATCTGCGTCGTCGCGAATGTCTGAGGGCTGGAATCCGATTGCTTCGACGTACGCCTCGACCTTGATCGCACCAACCTTGTAAGCCTCGGCGGCGCTACGACTCATATCACTTTTCGCGATGGCACTGGCAGCGTTCGGCACGAGTCGGTACTCGCAGGGATCGAGGCAGAGGTTGACGAGGATCTTGCGAATCAATCCGTCGTAGATCGCGTCGGCGATGCGCTGGCCGCGAGGATACAGGTGGTAGGCCCAAGTGTTCTCGTCGACCTTCCAATCCCCCCAGTGGTTCGCGTCGCCGATTCCCAGGATGACTTGCGCGGGCAAGTCGATGCTTCTAGCGTAGCGTTCGATGTAGTTCTGCATACGTCGCCCCGACTCGTCGGCGCCCTCGGGACGGCTCGGCAGGATATGAACGATGTCCTTCGCGTACTCGGCTGGTCCGTACAACGTGATTGGCACGATCGCGTCGCCACGGGCGCGGTCTGCGATCGTCGCGATCATCGCTTCCTCAAGCGCGTTCTCGAATCCCTTGCGACTACCGGGCGTATCCGAGGCGTCGAGCGTGTCGCTCTCATCGGGCAGGATCTCCGTGGGGATATACAGGATGCCGTTACCCGCCAATACGCTAATCGCGTCGGCCTGGTCGCGACTCAACTCAAGTGCCATGGTTTCGAGCAAGCCGAGCAGCGGCTTGTGGGGTCCACTGGCGCGGTTACGATCTGAGGGATCAGGTGTGTAAATACGAATGATCGTTGTATCGTGCCCAATCGTTATCCAAACGTCCTTCTCGCCGTCCTTCAAGACGCGGCGCTCCACGAGCTTGCCCTTCGACTTGATCTCTGTCGGTCCAAGCGTTTCGAAGCAGAATCCATTGTCAGCCGTGCGCGTCACCAGTACGAACGCTTCCTCGACCAAGTGGCCAAGTGCAGCTGCGCGACCTGCTTTGAACGCTAAGTTCAGGCGCCGCTCGATACCCTGAATCTCGGCAGTGTCATCGGCCAGCCACTCGTTCTCGTGCCGGTCGAATCTTTGAATCTCGAATGTGACCATGTCCATGGTGTTGTGCACGAAGCTGTACCCGGTCATCACCTCGGGAATCAACTCTGCGTAGCGCAGGACCTTGGCTTGCCAGTCGTCGAGGCGCGCGGATAGTGCTTTCACGCTCTCGGATACGGCGGGGATGCTGATCTGGTGTGCTGCGTACCGGTGCGCCGGCTTGTGCTTGCGAGCGAACGGGTTGAGTATGCGGCGCTCGGCCATGCGTTACCTCGTCTTGGTGAGAACGGTATCGGAGACTTGCGCAACGGCGGCGACCACGATGATCGGGTCAGTCCACTCCGGAGAAAGGTGGTGCCCGAGTAGTGCCGCCGCTGCGATCCACACGCCGACGCAGTACGGGCAGGATACGAGACGGCCGAGGAATCCGAGCTTGCGTGGCTCGCTAATCGTCTTGTACGAGCCGAGTCGTATCCCCCGGCGATCGACATGCCGGTAGAACTCCAAGTCGCCGTCGGCGGCGGGCGGCGAGAGTAGAAAGATTCGGTGTCGCAGCGGCTCAAGGATCGAGTCGTCCACGATCAGCGCAGTGAGGCGCGCGACTGCGAGGCCGGCGACAATGATCGCTGCGAGGTTGCTTGAATCCATGACGATAGTCTAGCCCTCGCTCTCAAATGGATCGTGCGTACTGGTATGCCAGTATCCGCACGACGGGCACTCGTAGTGGTGGTGGTCCTCGCCACGAGTGTGGCGATTGTAGTCGACTACGAACTTCGCGGCGGCCTCGGTTGCCCACCGCTTCTTGATCTTCCCGGCGCGTGAGTGGCACGGGCTGCGTTGAATACGCTTTGCCCGGCCACGGCCCACGCTATTGGGCGTTCTTGATTGTCGGTACGTCCGGTCCTGGCTTTGGGTGCTGTAGCCATGGCGGTACGATTCCGGTGTTTCCGCCGGGCTTGATTCGTGTAGTGGTGATGGTCACTTGCTCTCCTTGAGCGCTCGATTGATTACATTGAGGTCTATCTGAATGCTGTCGCCACCCCTAACTGGGAACGGCAGATCTGATGGAAATGTGTATACGAGCCAATTGCCAACGACATACGGATCGAGCGCCTTGGTATCGTCATCGCCTTGTCGGGGCGTCGGATAGGCGACGCGACGCAGCGCCGCGAATAATATGCGTCCGGCGTTCGATCTGATTTTGTGCAACACGGGCACTCCTCGTATGGTGGGGGGCGGTGCGCTGATACTACGCGACTTGCCGGACCCAATTAGGACAGCCGCCCCGTTGCCCTACGGTGGCGGCTGTCGGGCGTCGTCGTCGTCGACGCCATGCCGGTGGTGAGCCGGAGCGAGGGTCCCTAGCTGGCGACAGACTAGCCGATGCTACCGACGCGCCGCGTGCGCTTCGGACCAACGCTGCCCGTGCCCGCAGTCTTGATTAGTAGGTATCTACCCATCTGAGCCCATGCGTCGAGGCGATTTGGGGATCGCATTCCACTATCGGGGACCCATGAGGTGAGTTCTGACTCAAGCATTCCGAACTCACCGACCATCCGGTAGCGACCCTTCTCAGCGAGCGCGGCCACTGGCTCGGCACGCGCCCACTTGCTTGATCGCGAGGTGACTGATTCAAGCCTGGGCATTTTCACGCCGCGCTTGCGGAAGGTCTCGGTTATTGTCTCCCTGACCCATTGTCCAACTAGGTTGCCTTCGTACACGATTACGTCGATGCCGTACTCGACCGTCTTGTCAACGATGCGGTCGCCCCACGATCCTGGCGTGCCGCGCGTTGAGCAGTCGTCGAGTATCTCTCCGATCGCTTGGTTCCCGTGCCCGACTTTCTGGCCGATGATCATTCCGACCTCGTCGGCGGATTGCTTCGATGAGAATCCGGGGTCGATGCTCATTACGCGCAGGTTGGGTGACGGGTTTGGTTGTAGTGCCCGGTGCTTGGCGATGTCCTGGCCGCGCATGAGCGCACCGTCAACGTCGTCGAGTAGGACGCCCTCGAGCTCTTGTAGGCCGAGTTTCGTGCCTTCGTAGCGGGCGTAGAGTCGTTCGACTTGCTTGCGGCTCAGGTTGTCGATGTTCTCGGATGTCTTGCCGCCTGCGAGGTGGTGGTCGTCGGGTTCGTCGCGTGCGAGTCTGACGAGCATCTTGACGAGTTCGACTCGCTTTGGCGTGCCGGTGACGAATGCTTGCGGCTCGCCGCCGTCACCGCGTGGGATGCGCGTTGCGAATTGGGCGTTGTCCCAAGCGTTCATGCCGTGGCGCATTTCGCCTGGCTCGTCCATCCAGTAGCCCTTGAGGTTCGGGCCGCGAACCTTGTCGGGAACCTTGGCTGTAAATATTTTGATTAGGCTGCCGTTGGCCAGGTCGAGCTGCAGCACGTCGCCGCGCCAGTGCCGCAGGTTCTCCGGAATGATGTCGTAGAGGTACGCCTCAAGACACTCAGTGCGCAAGTGCGCGTAATCAGGTCCGATGAGGCCATAAGCTCCGGGGTCGGTCAGGACTTGGTGTGCGAGCCACTCAGCGCCGCTACGAGTCTTGCCGTAGCCACGCCCGCAGATCAGCGCCGACACGGACTTGGTGGGGTGGGGGATCTGCGCTGGGCGTGCGTACTCCTGCCAAGCTCGCCAGCGTTGCTCGCCAGCAGACCGCATCGCCTGAACGATCTGCGGGTCTACTCCGGAGGACAAGGGGGGTGCCTGTCGCCGAGATCAGTGGGCAGGTGGCGATGCAGATATGCGAGCGAAGCGACGTACACGATAACTGTCAGCAATGCGAGGGCGGATTCTATCATAAGGATGACTCACACCCTGCCCTTATTCTCGATCATCCTCGAAATCGAATCCTCAAAGCCCTTGAGCGCCGTCTCAATCGGACCGCCCTCAGGGCCAGACACTTCGAGCTTCGAAGCTGAGTCGAGTCGCAAGATAATCGCGGCCGCCCTGATCTTCTCGTCGTGCGTTGCGTTCGGATCCATGAGGCATGCTTTGAGCGCCGAGTCTGCGAGTTGGCGTCTGAGTGGCCCGCCTACGCGTATGGCGATGTCGGAAAAGCGTGAGAACTTTGTTTCGATATCGGCTTCTCTGTCCGCGTCTCCCTGGTTCCTCCATGCGGTGTATGTGGATCGGTGGATGCCGAGGTGGGCGCACGCGTCGACGATGCTCCAGAACGATTCCGCTGTCTCGTCGAGCTTGGTGAGCAGCTGATCTGTGAGCTTGCTGGGGCGTCCTGCGGCCATTGGGTAATCGTATCAGCGCTGGCCGGATGCGGATAGTTTTGGTCCGAGGGTGTTTCATGGACGAACCCCGCCGTCGCGGGTTCTCCCCGCGCACCATGCCTTCGGACCAAACTTTTAGAAGCCGAGTATCCAGACTGTGGTGCGGGCGAATGCTGCGATAAGCAGGATGGTGAGTCCGATGGCGAGCGTGGCTCCCATGATGTCGAATGAGAGTCGGGTGAGCGGGTCGGAGTAGCGTGCCTTGCCGACGTTGAGGGTTCCTACTTCGCCGCATTCGACGCCGCCGCAGCACTTGCCGTCGCGGTCACAGTTTGACGGGTTGAGTTCGGTTGTGTCAGGTGTCATTGAATAGTCTCCTAAATCAGCCGCGCCGGCTGATGGTTCCGGCCGGTCGTCGTATACCTCTACCTTGCAGTCCGGCGTCACCCCTTCGTGCCAACTGCCTGTATTTATTTCAGACTCCATCGCCCAACCTCCTGGCTGGGTGATTGAGCGCATGCGCCACGACTTGCCTGCGGTTGTTCGCTGCGAGGGCTTTGCGTGTTTTTCCGGCGGCGCGGGCTTGGGCTCGTTTCGGGTTCATGGGGAGATCCTACGGTGCGTCGCGGACGCTATGAGCGTAGACCCATAAGTCTTTCAGTAGTTGCTTACCAACTATCCTCAGAGCGTCGTTGTGCTTGTGCCCATCTGTCCATTCTCGGTTTGCGGTTACTTCGCGGCGTTGCTCATATGTCGATCGGTAGGGACGCCGCGCTTCGCCTTCGCCCCACACTCCATCTTCTCGCCATCGGTCTACGCTGCGCCCGCCTTCCTTGACCGCCGATTCTGATATTAGGTGCACGAGCATTTTCATGGTGGGCGAACCACACGACTGAGCATCTTGCTGGCTCATGCCTTTGCGGCGAACTCGTGTTGCGTCGCCGTGCCCGCAGAGTTGTCTGAGTTGGCTAACGGTTCTATATCGATACGATCCGTCTGGTAGTTCTGCGACAGCGGGGTCGCCCAAGTGCCCAAGTAGGCGCCCAAGCAGGCGCACGCCTACGCCGGGACTATGTTTGATGAAATCGCCGAAGGGGCCTTTCTTGATTTGTTTGTCCAGCCATTTACCTAGCATCGCCTCTGATTCAATGACATGTTCGAATGATTGTTGTAGGACTTCTTGCTCGACGGACGCCCTGTTAATTCGGCTTGAGATGCCCATGCGTATTTTTTGTGTGTCGTAGAGGGTTTCACTGAATACGCGCAGGGCCATCCAGTATTGTTGACCACCCAGCAGAATCGGATCGGGATCGGTTTTCGCAACTCTGATGGCATCTGCTGGGTGGTCAATGGTTTCGCCAGCCGAGGAAGGATTGGAGTTCGTCGCCCGAATGGGCTGGCAAAGGGTCACGGCACCCGCCGCGTGGTTGGGTTTCGGCTTCTTGATGGGGTGCCGCAAAGTTTCGGGAGTCGTAGATGCAATGGTGTTCGTTGCGTTTCTAGACTCCCCCCCCGCCGTTGGATCCATGGTTTTCGACGCTGCACTGGGCGGAGGTAAATTTTCGGGCAGCGTGCGCACTTTGGTTTTCGCCGCTACTTTGGCTGCCCGCCTCACCGGAGTATCGCTGGGTTTCGCAACCACTTTGGGTGAGGAAGCTTTCATACAGCAACACCGACTTCCAGGTCGCTCAACGTGCGAGCGCCAGCTTTCTGTATCTCTTGGATAGCTCGTAGGTGCCGGTCAATAGTTTCTTGAATGCCTTGCACGCGCTGGTGCATGTGCGCTATTCGCTCTCGGTGCTGATCGACGGTGAGGTCGCAGAAGCGTACGCGCTCTCCGGTACTGGGGATGGTGACGTGGCTCTGAGCGTAATCGGTTCGCGCCAATATGCGAGGGTCCGTCGTAGAGTCGTAGTGTTCTGTGACACTATTTCGTTGCCTGTCAGCGCCATTGATATCGGCTACAACACGGCGGATGCCCGTCTGGGCCGCGAGCAACACCAAGTCCCTATTGAGCGTGGCGACGATTGCTGCGCATGCTTCTGCTACCTCGTTGTCATCACTAGGCCAATGAGACATCTTGTCGAGGTGCCCACGGACAATGTTCTTGAGCGTTGCGGCGGGTTCGTGCATCGTCATCTCCAAGGTTTGTGCGGGTTGCCGTGCAAGATTAGCTGCCGCGCTGTCCATTGGAAATGCCTTGAGGAATGATAGGCCCGATGCGGACCCTGGGCTTGGCCGTACTCAAGTGGAGGGCCTCGTTTCTGGGCAGATCAGTCGATGGTTGAACCGGTTGGCGACGGCGTTCTTGTCGCCCATGAACTCGCAAAGAATCCTATCAGGACCAGGTGTCTTGCGGTATGCCTTCCATGGTCCCCACTTGCGTGTGCGCTCGTCGAGGATCACGGGCCTGACACCGTCGGAGCGTCCTTGGTGGTAGCACACCATGACCGCCTGGCCGCAGACGCCGCACGTCGCGGGGCCGCTAGGCGTTCCGGTCCAGTCATGGTAGTCGTCTACATTGCCGTCGGGGCCGACGAGTTCGACGAGTTCGCGCAGGCTCATTGGTACGTCGGGGCCTGACTTCGCCATGAGTGGCGGTTCGACTTTGAGATAGTTGAATCCACCAACGGCTCCAACTGCCCTGCCGATCGGCTGGCCATCCCACTCCTCCTCTGGCGGGCAGAACAATCCTTCGGATGCCCGACACATGTGCGGCGCGTGACCCTTCCCTGAGCGCACGGGCTTCCCAGCCTTGGTGAGACGCAGTCGTGCGGATCCGTCCTTCTGAATCTCGTATCGGCCTTGCTCGTGCGGCTCGATGTTGAGCACGAGTGTGTGCCCGGTGCCGATGTCGAGGGCGCGCACGGTCGGCGTGTTACAGATTGAGCAGTGTCCAGGGCGGGCGGTCACGGAAAGTCAACCTCCAACTCATTCATACGGTGCAGCATTGACAGTGCGTCGCCGAGGCTGATCTCGCCCGCTTCGATGTCGATGGCTATGCCGATGAGCATGCGTAGCGCGTCGGCTCGCTTCTCGGCGGGGAACTCCACGAGGTACTTGTGCGCCAAGAACGCTCTGGCCGTGGCGATAACTTCGGTTGCGAGCGTACTCAATCGAACCTCCCCATTCGTCCGCGACACCGCCGGCAACGCATGCGTCGCCACGGCACGGCGAGCTGGAACACGCGGTGATTGAATAGGTCCTGGTCGGTGGGCGCGGGGCAGCCGAATAGGCGACAGGCGAGGCGTCGCAGAATCATAGCGGACCTACGATCCATCGCTTTACCACGGCAGGCAATGGCAAGTGCCAGCGCAATGCAATCCTCCTGGCCAGACACGGCGAGCTGGCACAGGTGATGACGTGACGGTCGCAGGCGTGGCATTTATGTGCCGGCAGAGAATTCCTCCGACTCATCGATCCGGCCCCGTCTTGCAGGCATGGTCCGCCAACCTGATCGCCTCAAGCAATCCGGCGATAGCGTAGCGCGTCGACAGATTCACATCGGCGCAACGATCCGTAGCGAACGACATGAGGTCGCTGATCGTGATCGGATCGGGGTTGCCGATCAGGTAGATCGTCGCCCATCCCTCACCACAGTTATCGAGGCGAACTATCACACGGCTGTGAGTCTCAGTCTCCTCGTCGAGGAATGACTCTCGGCACTGACTCGCAACGCCACTCGAACGCTCACGCACCGGAATGAGACGCAGCTTGTACGCTGTCATGTCGCCCGGCTCGAGGCAGACTTTGATCGCGACACCGTTGCGCAGCTGGCGCGCGGCTTCCTTCGCGAAGGCACTGCGCTCGTAGTAGTCCCAGAATCGTTGATAGTCCTGGAACGTGTTGATTTGAAACTCGCGTGGGTGGTCGGTTGTGCGGCTCATTACAGGTCCTTCTCCGGAGGGATCGTGGTGTTGACGCCGTGCAAGATTCTCGATCCGGCGTGGGCGCTGCCAGTGGCTATGGCTTCGTAGAATGCTTTGTAGTGCATGCCGCACACTTCATATAACCGGCCGCCGATGACTAGCGTGGCGCTGCCTTGGCGCGTGCAGCGCAGGCTGTCGCGCTTGACTGCGATGCACCTCATTCTGCAGACACCTTCCAGATCGCGCGCACGCCTCTCTCCTCTGCTTTTTCTATAAAGCAGTTGGGGCAGAGCATGCCGCCGGGGTCGCCGCGGTATCCGGGTCCACCGACAACGATATTCCATAGAAAGTTGGGCGCAAACCAAGGTGTTGGGTAGTTTTCGTCACATCTGTCACAGACGCCTTCTACCCCGCATGACTTACCCATCAGAGCCTCCCAGTCCTGGTCGCCCACGGGCGAATCGTTGCGAGCCACCACCACGCAGCTCGACCGCCGACAATCATATCGGGTTCGGGCAGCTGGCCGCGTGACTTCAAGACGTGCACACCGTTCTCGGGGATACCGAGGCGCTCGGCGATCTCCTTGGCGCCTACTGGCTCGTCGTTTCGCTTGGGGCGATTCATTCGTCAATCTCATTCTGCTCGAACCAAAACGATGAATACTCGATGTCTGAGCCAAACTCATGCCCAGTCGCAACGGATATATATTCGGCAGCCTCCTCGCCGGTCACGTTGTGAACTTCGAACTCGATCACGCCAAGTGACACAGAAATAATCTGGCACCTAGCGACGTGTGTTCGTTGCCATGTCACATCGGAATCGCAGGACTCGAGTTTATAAAAAATATCTACTCCGTACCGGATCGAATCGTCGGGCCTCGGAACCTTACAGTGGTCGCCGTAACCAATAGTTAGACGGCCATGGCGCTCGTCTAGTTCGACATCGTTGATTTGTCCCAAAGTAATTCCGAATGAACCCGGGTTCGGATACAGCGATCCCTTGATTAGCTCGGCAAACCGAACAATCCATCGCGTATCAGGTGTGCGCTCGCGAGTGATCTTGACTCCGACGACATTCACTAGAAGCACCCATCACACGAGCAATGCGCCCGGTCGCCACCACTCGCCAGCGACCCGCACTCACACAACGACGAACCGTAGTGGCTTGGCTGGAACGCGGGCTCGCGCTCGCACGCCTCACAGCCGGGCTCGCCGATCACGACCTGGGAAACCCTGCCGCCTTCGTGCATCGGACGGTGGCCCTCGCTTCGGAGTTGGACCCACACCGAGTGCGCGGCAATCGTTGTCTCTGCGTTGGACAGGCCAGTGTAATACCACTCGCCCTTGGTGCCGTCGACGAATATCGCTCGGCCATAGATACCCGACAGCTTCGTCTCAGTCGTCATCTTCGATCACCATGCCGCCCTGTATGCGAATCACGGTGAGGTTGGCGCAGTTGTACCATCCCCGGTCGTGATCGTTCGCGGCGGGCTTTGCGGCTTCTCTGGCATCGATAGCGATTCGCAGGCAGCGCGCCCGCTCGGCGGCTGCGCCCTCGGCGCGCAGGGCCTCCTCGTGCTCGATGATGCGTTGGTCCATTCTGGCGTGCTCGCGCACTCTCGCACGAGCATGCTGCGCCGCGATGAGCTTGAGCGCCTCACGCAACCTGTCGCGATCCCGCACTGCAATCGTGATCGCCCTGAGCAGCTTCGCGTCGCACCAAGGGTGCGTCTCCCGGTGAATGTTGCGGTCGCGCACTGTCGACAAGGGATCGTGCGTCTTGCCGCTCGCATCCTCGTAGCTGCAGAACGGGCACGGCGGCTCTCCGGAGGAGACAGCGATCTTGCCCGAGCCCTCGCAGCCGGGGCACGTTGCCTTGTAGACGATTCGTTGCGTCACGACTGGTCACCGTATCCGGTGTCGTCCATCGCCTGGGCGAGGCGGCGCAACTCGTTAGACGAGAACCAGTCACTACCGACCTGTACGAATGCGAGGAATCCCTCGGGCTCGCCGTACCTGTCGAGGCGTGATGGTTCAACTGAGAGTTTGACCTCGTTCCCGTGGATATCCACGGTCTGCGTTCTGGCGTGTTGCTCAAGGGCAAGTTGTGTTTCCCAGTCACTCATAGTTCTTGCTCCAATCCCATGACGACCACTCGCCGGGCCTGCACAATGCCACTGCTCGACACGCTGCCGTCAACGGCGATGTGCTCGCCTTCGAGCGGCAATCTCGCGGTGCCGTCTGTTTGCACAACGAACAGATCGACGTGCGGGTCGGCTCCCGAGTCTGCGACCGCCAAATTGAATTCGTAGCTGGCCAAGTGGACGCTCGTAACTTTCCCAATAAGTACGATTGTGTTCATGCTCTACCTATCGGCACCTTGTCAGTAAACCTTTACAACGGATATCGAAATTCGTCAAGCATTTGTTTCACCTCAGACCAACTCGTCACCACTCCGGAGATCGCGCCAGCCTTGCGCCACTTCGCAAGCTCGGCGCTCTGCAGGGGCGTAGGCTTACCCCCCGGTCGCTTGACTTCCAGGGCGAGCATTCCAACTCCGGGCACATGGGCAATAATGTCCGGCCACCCACCCGAGTACGCGCCGCCATAGCACTTCCTCGCATAGGCATCCGGAATCATATTCAATTGGCGAACGATTTGTCGAACGATCGAAATCTCGCTTGGCCCGTTAGTGGCCATCGCCGGCCCCGCAGCAGTGCGCATCCAGTTCGTTCTTGGCTTCCTGCCAGCTTGTCGCCTCGACCTTGAAGCCGCAGGCGGGCCTCGTGCATCGAGCGGTGACGTCGGCGGGTTGCGCCATGTCAGCGCCCCGAGGGGGGGGGGCTTTGCGCTCGCCTGTCATGCGCTCTCTCCAGCCACGATTCCGACATAGGTGATCTCAATACTGTCGATACTCCTTCCGCCGATCTCGATTGCGGCCTGTCTGAGCAGTTCGCTTGTGTCATCGCCTCTTTGTTGGGATGCGACGACGACGGTGAATCGAATTTCAATCAAGCCGCATGACCTAGCTTCTATCTTGTATGCCCGCTTTTTCATGGTGGACCACTCACTTTCTTCCTGCTATTGATTGGTTTTCTGTAACAATTACGGGGATTGTGGCCCCCTGATTCGGCCTGCAAACTCCGAGTGGTCCAGTAAAAGTTTGTGATTTGCAGGGGTTTGGACCACTGGATCACTGGCCACTCGGTTTTACCTTCCTAGAGGGATTACAACCACGTTGCACACTCCGGTGTTGCAGTAACACAGTGTTCGCATACGGGAATAGATGTAATTAGTGATCCATTGTGATCCAGTGGTCCATTAGCCTGCAAATCCTGGTAATTCATCTGGCCCCCTCGACTCATTTTTATGGCCCACTGGATCACTCGATGGGGCCATATCGGGCTTGAACCCTACCATCCACACCCGATTTCTCTGCCATGTCTTACGTCGTCTATACCGCACTTTGCCAGAGTGATCGTAATCTTTGACAAGTCGCCCACAGCTTGCGAGATCACGAATGACTCGGCGAGAGGAGAATCTCGCCTCATCGAGTGCGTGTTCGAGGTTCGCCGGCTCGATCCAGGTAATGCCATCCTCGACGAATCCCCACGGCTCCTTGCACTCATCGGACACAAACCTGTCCCGGTTACGGGCCAGCCAGCCTTCGATCCACTCGATGGACCGCTTCGTGTAGTCGGCCTCGTCTGCGGTGCCGACGTCGCCGAGGATCTGCTCGGCCATCTTGAGGGCCTCTGTGCGCGCGTGTCCCGAGTCGACAAGGCCGAATAGCCACCGGGACAGGTAGACGTCTGCGAGCGCCACACACGCGATTGCAGAGTGGTGTGCGGGCATGTGCTTGGGCGCGAGCTTCGCGACGGCCTCAACCATTTCCGCGTACTCGGCAACGACGTCGCCGCCAACCGCTTGGTAGGCGAGGTAGTTGCGGATGAACTCGGGGCCGGCGATGCCGTAGTTGTCGCCGACGGTTCGGTGGATCCCGCGCGCGAGGTCCTCGTCATTGATCGGCAGGCCGTAGATTTCGAGCGACCGAGTGTTCACGCCCTCCTGGCTGGCGGATCCCGATAGTGGCTGCTCTCCGGTCGTCAAGGCGATGGTGCGCCACGCCTGCGTGTTCTGCAGGCCGCCGCCCTTCGCTCCACGCACGCGGCCCTTTCCGGAACCGATCATGTAGACGAGGGACTCGACGAATCCCTGTCCGCCCTTCGATCCTGACACGACCTGGCGCTCGTCGACGCCGAGGGGCAGATCATTGTAGAACCCGGCGAGGCGCTCGAGGCCGACGGCCGTGGTGTTGAACGTCGCCATGAGTCCGTCTGGTTCGCCCCATGCTGAGAGCGCGAGTTTCATGGACGCGGTTTTTCCGCCGCGTGACTTACCCCAAAAGTGCACGATGAACACGCGCTGACGCAAGTCGCGTAGCATCGTCGCTGCGAAGCTCGACGCGAGCATGAAACGGGCGCGTGGGTACTGCTCGCGCACGGGCGTCGCGGCGGCGATCCACGCGGCGAGCGATCCGCGTTCGTGGTAGGCATCGGCGAGGTACTCGGATCCATCGGGCGGGTCGAGTATCACGTCGTCGCAGTGGCCTGGGAGGAACTGCTTTGACGATACCCAGCCCATGCGTTCGACGGATCGCACGCGGGGGAGCGTGTCGAGGTTCGCCGCTTCGAGTGCGTCGAGGTACTTGACGATCTCGGTTGCGCGGTCCGAGCTGACTGGCAGTCCCCGGTCGGCGAGTTCGACAATGCCCCTGGCGGTGAATGCCGTGGATCGCTTCGTGGTGATCTTGTGAGTTGCGCCGTCGCGCTGGTACTCAAGCTCAACCTTCTCCTCTCCGGAGTCGATCGACTTGAGGCGCCTGCTGATCGTGAGCGGGACCGGACAGACCTTGACGGTGGTCGGCTCGCCTTGACGGCTGAACGTCTCGCGCGTGATGCCACTGCCGGGCGACACCTTGTAGTCCTCGGGGCAGCGTAGGCCGGTGGTCATGCCGGGGATGAGTATCGTGCCGGTGTCGCGCTCGGCGTCCGCGAACTGCTTGGGGTCAACGATCTCGGCGGATGCGAGAGCCTTCGCCCAGAGCTGGTCGAAGTCGTCCGGCTTGTCGCGGTGCAGGTCAGCGGGGTCCTTCGCGCCGATGGTGCTGAATATCTTGACGATGCCGGTGTAGTTGGCTAGTGCGATCGACTGACTCGTCTTGCGTAGCATTTTGGCGCCGGAGTCGCCGGGTTCGATGTGGATGAGGATCTCGGGTGCTGCGGCGAGGAAGTCGGTAACCCACTCGGGCTTGCACATTTCCGCGCCTGGCAGGCCGAGCACGTTGTCGACGCCTCGGTGCCAGAGTGCGTGACAGTCCGACTCGCCTTCGACAAGGATGATGGGCTGGCCTGCGAGGTCGCGTAGCTTCCACACGCCGTAGGGGATGATGTTGCCCTTCGCGCCGGGCATCCATGTGAATCGGGCGCCAGCACTTTTTGCGTGGCGGCGACGGCTACAGCGGATCTCGCCGTTCACGTCGATGTAGGGGATCGCGATGTGGGTGTTGCCGCGCACGTCCTTGATTCCCAGCTCGCGTAGCCAATCTTCTGGGAGGTGCTTGTCGCGAGCGTAGTCGGCGACGGACAGCTTCGCTCGGGCGGCGGGTTTGCGGGTTCCCATGTCGACGATGCCGGCCATTTCGAGCACTGTTTTCTTGGCTTGCTCGGCGGTCATTCCCTGTGCCCAAGCGAGGAACGTGTAGACGTTGCCCTTGGCCTCGCATCCGTGGCATTTGTAAACACCAGTCTTGAGGTTGACGGAGAAGCTCGCGTTGCGCTCCTTGCCGCCAGAGTGAACGGGGCATCGTGCACTGGCGTCGTCGCCGCTGACTTGCATCCGGTCGAGGTAGCGCTTGTAAAAACTCTGATAGTCAATTCGACCATCGATCTCGGGATTGGTCACCCATGCCTCCCAGCAATTTGCACCACCGTGTAGCCAGCCATTCTTGATCAGCTGCCGGTCACACCCACCTCCCCCGCCCACACGCGGGGACGACAGGGTACTAGGTTGGGCTTTCGGATCCAAGGTTAGCGGCTTGCGAATTGTCGCTATTTGCGGACAAAAAAAGGAACCCCAGGTCTGGGGCCTGGGGTTCGCGCAGTGCAGGGCTTGGGATGCCGCGCACAATGTTACAAGTCGGATCGGTTACAGGAGGTCTGCGACTGTTTCCCTGACCTGGTGCAGTGATTCATGGGATGCCCTGAGCTGATTCAGAACCTCGGCTAGTCCGATTGACATTGATCGCAGATCGTCCACGATTGGCGACTTCGAATTGTGCTTGCCGGCGACGAGTTCCTTGAGTCCGTCGATTGCCGTGGTGACGTCTGCGGCTGCGGTGAACAGCTTGATGTCGATCTTGTCGAGTCGCCCCACCGTGATCTTGACGAGCTTCGGCGCTGGCGACTTCGCCGGGGCCTTGTCTGGCGTTGGCGCATTATTGGTGTTGGGCGTCTTGTCCTTGGGCTTTGCTGGCGCTGTAGTTGTCATGCCTGGTTCCTTTGCTTGAGGAGTGATCGAAGTAGTAGGCCCCGGCGAGGATGCCCCTCGCCGGGGATGGTGCGAGCGGCGATGCCTAGACGATCTCCTCGGAGTCGTCGACAGCGGCAACACTCTCCGGAGTGGACGTGCGGCGCGTGAGTGGCAGGAACGACTCGGCGACGCCAGCGAAGTGAGCTGCCTCGTCTGCGTCGTGCCACCTAACGAACTCGGGTACGATGCGCGCGTACTTGATGCCGCCCTTGTTCGTGAGCTGCTCAAGTCCGAGCTTGATTACCGCGTCGGTTGTGGATCGTCCGCGTCCCTCGATCTTGGCGAGTGCGAAATTGAACCACTTTTTGCGGCTCATTACCGGCACTTCGATACGCAGCGGTAGGAACTCGCCGTCGGGCACGAGGAAGATACGCCAGCGACCAGAGATCGGCGTCTTGCCGAGGTCGGCGTCGAACTTCGCGAGCGGCTCGTCGGCGAGTAGGCCGCCGAGGATTCCTTCCTCGCGCGCGCGGTCGTTGGCGTACTGGAATTCGCCGCCGATCCACAATGCGTCCGGTGGTTCGTTGCCCCCGTCGAACTCGTCGATGTAGAAGCTGTCGACTGAGTAGTCGTCGATGACTGTGCCAATGATCTCCTTCGTAGCTTCGTCGCCTGGGATCTCCCAGACTGTGCCGCCGCTACCGGGGACCTTGACGGATGGGATCTCGATGTCACTGACATTCGCTCCGGCGAGTCGCCGGGCGATGTGTCCTTGTGTCACAACGTCATTCGACGTTTTTTCTGCTACTTCTGTCATGTCTTCTCCTGCTTGGTTTGGTTATTGATCTAGCTGTCTTTTTTGAGGACCAATTCTGGTTCTGAGTAGATGTCGATCAGGCCCTTGAGCCCGTCCGGCAACTCGTCGTTACCCTCGTCGAACCACTCCTTGACGAACGCGGACGCGCGCACCGACTCACCGATCATTGAGTCGTAGCCATTGTCGCGCAGCCACTCGACGACCTTGTCGCGATTCGCGACTTTGACGTTGACGTGGTGCTTGGTACGCAAGTGGAACATGAATCCAGCGCGTTCGAAGCGCTTTGAGGCGCGTCCGTTCCGCATCTGCTCGGCGGCGGCTTCCTCGAGTTTTTCAAGCGTGTCGTCGATGTCCTTTACCTCGGCTTTGAGGCTTGCTTTCTTGGCGCGCAATTCGACGATGCGGTCGGCGAGCTCGAATACGTCCGAGGCAGCGGTGCTGCTCGTCTCGGTGACGGGAGTAAAGTCGTTCACTTTGGATCCTTTTTTGCGGGCATTGGGCAGGGCAATACTACCTGTTTTGCAGGACGTCGTGCGCTACTTCGCGAACTCATTTACCGCGATGACAGAGCGGCCGGATATGAGGTTGCGCCACTGGCCGTCGACCACGGCGTCTGCGACATTACGCTTGCGCTGCAAAGCTTCCAGTGAGCCCACGTCGGGCGTGCCGTCACAGACGATGTGGTGGTGCGTCACGGTCCTCGTCTGACCTGGCCGGTCGTCACGTCCCGACGCTTGCTCGTAGTGGATCAGGCTGTAGTCCCACGAGTAGAAGATCGTGTTGCGCGCGGCGACGAGCGTAATACCCTCGCCAGCTGCGACGAGTTGTCCGACGAACACGCGGACCGAGTCGTCATTCTGGAATCGACTCTCAGCCTCGTTGCGAATCTTGTCGGGAATGCCGCCGCGAATCGTGACGTACCCAACTTTGCGCTTCTCGATCAGCCTGATGATCGCGTCAAGCTCGGCAACAAACGTCGCGAACACGATAACTTTCTCACCCGCGTCGAGCAGTGTTGCGAGTAGGTCGTCGAACACTTCCATCTTTGCTGTCGACACGACCTCGGTCAGTCCGTCGTCGTCGGTGAGGAATCCTCCCGCGATCTGCCGTAGGCGTAGCGTCTTGGTGAGCACGTTTGTGCCGGTCATGTGCCGGCCCTCCTCGATCTCGATTGTCGCGTCGCGGGCGAATGCGTCGTAGATCTTTTTCGCGGACGGCTCAAGCTCACACGGCACGACGGTCGGCGTGACCGGCGGCAAGTCGAGGCACTCCTCCTTCGTAACGCGGTACCCGATCGAGTGCATACGCCGCTCAAGCCCTTCGAGGTCCTTGTACGCGACAACTTCGCGGCCTTCGAATCCACCCATGATCGCGTGTCGGTTTCGAAACGTGCCGTAGCTAGTGCCAAAGATCGTGGCGTCCATGAACTTGTATGGTGAGAATATGTCGAGCGGGTGCTGCGATACCGGTGTGCCGGAGAGGCCGATCTTGTAGGCGGGGATCTCGCCGAGCTTGTGCATCGCCTTGGATTGCGACGCGCCCGGCGTCTTGATCCGGTGAAATTCGTCGGCGACGATCATGTCGGGCGCCCACTGCGCGATCGCGTCGGCGATACGCCACGTCGACTCGTAGTTCGTGACGGCGACCTGTAGCGCGCCGCCATCCTCGGGTCCGCACTCGCGCTCCCAGCTGTCCCACTGTGATTCGTGGAGCATCTTGACTCGCCGCGCCGACGACCCGGTGAGCGCGCGAACGTCGAATGGGAAGTTGGCCCACTTCGCGAACTCGCGTGGCCACACCTGCACGACGCTCTTTGGCGCAACGACGAGCACGCGCCTGATCTCGCCGTCGAGGTATCGCCGGCCGGCGGCGGCGATCACGACCACGGTTTTCGAAGTTCCTACCTCGGCCATGAGCGCGAAAGACGGCAGTAGCATCGCGAGGTTCGAGGCGAGGATCTGATGCTGATACATCGACAGTAACTTGCCGTCGGCGCCGCGCACGTCGCGGCGGATCGGGTACTCGCGCAAGGGCGCTGCGAGTTGGGTTCCCCTGGCTTTGAGCGCATCCGCTAGATCGGCGTTCCATAGGCTCTTTTCCACGGCTGCTTGGGCGTCGCGGCTCATGTTCACGCGAGGGAAGTGGTGCACGATCTCGCGCGCTGCGGCGGCGGACACGGGGTAGCTCCACACGGATTGCTCATAATTCGACTTTCGGCGTTCGAATCTGTAGCCGGGTATTTCCTTCGCGGCGTACTTGTCGGCGAACGTGACGCGCAGCTCTAGCCGATCACCGTCGATTGTGAGCGTGGGCTCCACTTCTTGCCTCCCATAGTTGAAGGCGAGATCGTACACATTCTCCGGAGAGGGTGCGACGGGCAACCGGGGCCAAGATAGACGAAAGCCCCCACCGTGAGGCGAGGGCTCCGCTGGTACGCAATGTCGGTGCCGGTCGCAGTACCATATCCGGTGCTAAGGAACTTCGCTTGTCAGGAGATTCAGAGGCCCTTGCCCCCTCGACCCTTGCGGGCTACTACCCTGACCTGACGACAGGCCCCTTAGCGAGCTGCCGTAGTTCACAAGGAGAACCCTACATGTGGAACCGGACGCACGTCAATCCACCGACGGGTACAGGTGCATGGTGGCCCGGCCGCATCGCGGGCAGGATTCGGTCATCGTGTTCACGGGGCCGATCACGGTTGCGGCGATATGTCCAGCGTCGACTGGCGTCATCTGGCATCCGCCGCGCAGGTTGCACCATGCGACACGCAGCTCGTATCGAAGGCGGGCAATCGTCAAGGACGACATTCCCAGGGACGCCATCCGGCGATGAGAAAATATCGGTAGGCGGCCCGTGCCTGAGCCCAAGTTCCTGGCCCGTGACCGAATCTCGCGCGCTCGCTAGAACCCATCTGCATAATTCCCCGGTACTGGCCATTTCTAGCGTAGGGTCGAAGGCTGGACTCGCACCACGCAACGTGCAGTGCGGCGGTGCAGCGACGGTAGCCCCAGACTTGGCACACGGCCCAAGCTCGCTTCTGTACCGTGCCGCTACGCGGTGGGTGGGCCTGGTGTCCTGCGCGCACTATGTGCGGGGGCGCGGGTCTGCGCGAGGCGTTCGCGTCGGTCGTGAATACGACCAGTGCGATGAATGTGACGAGTGATCCGTAGGTGAGGGTGCGGCTGATTCGCATGAGGCTCCAATCCTCTGCGTGGTACTACAACGCAAAAACCCCCCGGTGGGCTTCCCTGCCTGCCGGGGGTAGCAGCCTCTCGGCCGCTCATGCGTCATAGCTTGACCGACGCATACTGACACCCTGGTCAGACGCGGTGCGCGTCCTATGCGTTTCGTAGGCTAACTCCAATCAGTGATTGGCCCCGAAAGGACAGCAGTGCTTGCACGCATTTCATACGTCGAGGTCGACGACAGCGACGTGTCCCGTCGAGCCGTGCCGCTGATTCACCACACGGGGAAGCTATCCGGCGTTCTCGTGCAGGCATTCGATCGGTGGAAGGCTGGCGAGATCGAGCACGTCACCGTGCAGGCGGGCGCGAGCGGATTCATCGCCGCCGACGAGGTCGACCAGATATTCGACGCCCTACGAACAGTCGAGGCCCGCCCGTGATCTACTGCAAAACAGCCCGCAAGTTTCTCGCCTCGCTCGACGATGGTGTGGTCGACGCAATTATTACAAGCCCTCCGTACTCAGGCTTGCCTGGCCGCGCGGATACGCACGAGCTTGTCACCGAAATGCTCGTCGACCTCGAAACCGTATTGAGCGAGTCGGGATCAGTCGTGCTCATCGTCGGCTCGACCGATCTGCATCCGTACCTGCCGTTTGAGATCGCCTATCACGCGATCGACGCGGGTCCGTCGCCGTTCATTGTGCGCGGAATGTACGTCTGGGACAGGCAAGGGACGCTGCAACGCAGCGTGGGCGAACAGGTCGTAACGCACGACTATGTGATCCACGCGACGCGCACCGGGCACTCGCCGATTCCGCTGCAGCCCACGTCGAGCGTGATCAGAACTTCGCAGCATGGATTCAATTATGGGGCCGGAATTACGACTCCATCGGATCTCGCCGCGCTATTGGTTGCGCGCACAACAAATCCCGGTGACTTCGTCGTCGACCCGTTCGCGGGGCTCGGCGAGATCGGCGTGCAAGCTGTGCACCAAGGGAGGGTTTTTGAGGGCTCCGACACCGAGCAGGCATTCGTCGACATCGCCAACGCGCGGATCGCGAGCGCCATTGAGTAGCCGCCACTGGTACGCCAGCTCTGCTCGCAACTTCATTTGCAACGATCATCCACGCCAGCCCAAGGAACTCGCCGTCGAATTGTCCGAGTTTACGGGCATGAGTCAGATCAACACGAGGCACCTCATCGACAAGCTGCGCCACTTGTCGCACTGCTTGAAAGAACCCGAGTCGCTCACATTGTTTCGGCTGCAGCAGGGCGCGAACCAGTCACCTCCGGAGAAGGTCGAGTACGAGGATGAGTGAGGGTCGCAAGGACGACGGCGGCAAAGCTCGCATGGATCTCCTGCCCGTCGGCCCGCTGCAGTCGACGGCGCGAGTGTTCACGTTCGGAGCCGATAAGTACGCCGATCGTAATTGGGAAAAAGGGATCATGTTCGGGCGCGTGTACGCAGCCGCACTACGTCACTTGCTGGCTTGGTGGGATGGTGATGCGGACGACGAAGAATCGGGCGAGTCACACCTCGGGCACGCGTTGTGCTGTGTGATGATGCTGTCGCAGTTCGATGCGCACAGGAATCGCTACGAGGAATTCGACAATCGGCCAGACTCGGGGTCACTGTTCGTCGATCAGCGTCGAGACGCGAGCCTCGAGGTCCCCTACTCTGCGGTCGATGCGACTGATCTGATCTTTGATACTTGAGCCGCCGTTCGGTAGCAACTCCTCGAGGATCGTGGTGTGGATGAGGTCGAGGCGGCGAGCGAACCGGTACGTCCCGTGAATCGTGGTGCGAACGAACCGGCCAATCATGAACAGCGCGGTAGCGACGGCACCCGTAACGATGATCGCCTGAGCGGTGGGCGCGAGATTGTGGGGGACGTCCATCATTGCGATCATGTTCCTACATATTCCAGTAGGAGTGTCGTCGCTTGCACGCCTCCGCTCTCGCCGACAACAGTATAATTGTCGCCGTCAGTGGAGTTCTGCGTTGTGCGGACCTCGATATATTGGCCGGACGTCATCTGCACGAGCTGTGTATGTGAGAACCCGCGCCGTACGGTACCGGTGTGCACCAGCCCAGCCCCTTGTTGCCAGAGCGTCGAGAAGAATGTCGTGCCACTGTTTCGAAGGACCATGCCAAGGCTATCCTGCTCATCGGTAGCAGACGTTGCATTGAGTTCGAGGTAAGCGGAAACCCGGTACACGCCATCCACAGCCGCAAATGGCCGATTA
>Ga0214473_10000675_pt1 | contig 47601 bp, 40 predicted proteins | sample RVTome_7_FD_203509 | JGI IMG/M metagenome (GOLD analysis project Ga0214473, IMG submission 203509) | Soil microbial communities from uranium-contaminated site in the Upper Colorado River Basin, Wyoming, United States - RVT98D197 | ecosystem: Environmental > Terrestrial > Soil > Contaminated >...
ACGAATCCATCGGACAATAGAATAGACCCTTCAAAAGAAACGGTGAGGACCTCCCTGGAGGAAACAAGATGAGTCTGATCATTGATGCCCTTAAGAAGGCCCAGCAGCTCCGATCGAAAGAATCTAGAGGACCATTCTTTAAGCAAGGCCGGGGCAACAGGGGGCCTGATAAAAAGCGCTGGATCATCATCGGTGGTTCAGTTGCAGGTCTTCTCATTCTCCTGCTGGTCTTCTGGCGGGTTTTTCTAATTCCTTCGACACCCCCGACGCAGCAAACCGTCAGGCTCGTGGAGAAGAAACCCACGCTCCCGGAAGCTGAAAAAATTTCTCCGGAGGTCAGAAAAGAAGTGGAGAAACCGGGGCAGGCGGAAGAACCGAAATCATCTCCCAAACCATCTCCCCCACAAATCCTCAAAGAAAATAAGCCTGCCGTCGAAAAGAGAAACCAAGAAAAAATATCGATCAAACCGATCCCCGAAAAGAGGATAACCAGGTCGCTTCAACAGGAAAAAAAGACGGCAGTTGAAGAAAAGTCACTATCGCTATCGCCTCCTCCGCCTCCCAAAAAAGAGGAGGCTACCCCTCCATCTGTCAGGCAAGGACAGGAAGGCGGAAAGGATCATCTTCTAACCACAGAAATCATCCACTATTTCAATTTAGGAGTCTCTTTCCACAACCGGGGAGAGATGGTCAAAGCGATCCAGGCCTATCAGAAGGTGATTGAGATCGACCCCAATTATATTGAGGCTTACAATAATCTCGGAATTATCTATCAGGAGATGGGCGATCTTGAAAGCGCCCTGAAAACCTATCGTAGGGCCATCGAAATCAATCCTAAATACGAGAAGGGGCTCAATAACATCGGGATACTTCTCCATCTCAAGGGAGAGGATGAAAAAGCGCTGGAGGTGTTCAACAAAATCCTTGCCATCAACCCAAATCATATTGAAAGCCACATCAATCTCGGGACGCTCTATAAGAAGAAGGGACAATTGGAGAAGGGGGTCGAATCTTACCAGAAAGCCCTTGCCATCAACCCCAATCATGGGGAGACGCATTACAACCTGGGGCTCCTCTATGAACAGATCGGGAAGACTGACCTGGCCATCCATCACTATCAGCAATTCGTCCTCTTGTCTTCAAATTCCTATCCGGAATTAGCCTCGAGGGTAAACAGGCATATTGCTCAATTGATGAAAATAAAAGGTGGGAAAAAGGAGTGAGTACCCAATAACCAAATTTCAATAACCAGATAATAACCAATGACCGAATCACCAATAACCCAACATTGCTTTGATCTTGAAATTGGTTATTGATAATTGGTTATTATTTGGTGTTTGGTTATTGGGTATTGGTGATTGGTGATTATTTGATGTTTGGTTATTGGTAATTGGTGTTTAGCCATTGATATCTGGAGGAAATATGGCAACAGAGAAGAAGAGTTTCGGGGAATTCCTTATCCAACTCGGGGTGCTTACGCCCGAACAATTGAAAAAGGCCGCTCAGGAGCAAAGGCAGGGAGGAGAAAGGCTTGAACAGACCCTCATACGGAAAGGGTATGCTAAGGAAGAAATGATCCTTCAGTGCCTGGCCGATTATTTCAATCTTCCCTATGTGGATCTTGATACTTATCTGATCGATGACCAGATCGTAAAGATGATTCCGGAAGAACTGGCCCGGCGTCATACACTTATCCCTCTCTTCAAGATAGGGAACACATTGACCATTGCGATGGACAACCCCCTCAATATCCTTGCCCTCGATGAGGTTCGAAACAGAGTAAAGACAGATGTTGAGATAGCCATCAGCACGGAGAAGAAGATCAAAAAAGCGATCGAACAATCTTACGGGGTAGGAGCAACGATGTTTGAAAGTACCCTCCGGCAGATCACCGGTCAAAATACGACTGAATCCTCCCGGGAGCCGGTCGAATATCGAAAGACCTATGACCTCCAGGTTAAAGAGCCTATCTCAGGTCCTATTGAAGGAGCTCCGGCTGCACGGATGTTCGATCTGGTAGTGATGCAGGCCATTAGGGACCGTGCCAGCGACATTCACTTCGAACCCGATGAGAAAGTCTTGCGTGTTCGATTCCGGATCGATGGCTTTCTCTTTGAAACTCTGACCCTGCCCAAAGCCGCACATCCTGCTATTACTGCACGCATCAAAATACTGGCAGAAATGGACATCACAGAAACCAGGCTTCCCCAGGATGGAAACTTCAACATCAGGATGGAGAATCGTGGCTTTGAGATCAGGGTCTCCACCTTTCCCACGATTTACGGAGAGAATGTGGTTCTCCGAATTCTCGATCAGACCAGCCCCCTTCTCACTCTCGAGGACATGGGGTTTTCAGAGGAGATGCTCGCCCAGTATAAGCAGCTCATCCGCAAAACAACCGGTATCCTTCTGGTTACCGGACCCACGGGAAGTGGAAAGACAACCACGCTCTATGCTTCCCTTAACATGATTAATTCTGCGGATAAAAATATTATCACCATCGAAGATCCGGTGGAATACCGCCTGTCCTTAATCCGGCAGACCCAGATCAATCCCAAAGCAGGAATCACCTTTGGCACAGGGCTGAGGTCTATTCTTCGACAGGACCCGGATGTCATCATGGTGGGTGAAATCAGGGATCTGGATACCTCTCAAGTAGCCATCCAGGCAGCCCTTACGGGTCACCTCGTACTCAGCACCCTCCATACGAATGACGCACCAGAAGCCATTACGCGGCTCCTTGATATCGGTGTGGAACCTTATCTTATCTCTTCCTCTGTCATCGGTATACTGGCACAGCGCCTGGTCAGGGCCATCTGTCCCCATTGCAAAACTCCCTCTCCGGTCGACGAGATAACGCTTAAGGAACTGGGAGAGGCTATCCCAAAATCGAAAGAACCTCCGACTTTTTACCGTGGAAAAGGGTGCAAACAGTGCAAACAGTCAGGCTATTTGGGCAGGACCGGAATTTATGAACTTCTCACTGTGAATGAGAAAATCAAACGGCTGATCGCAGAAAAGGCCTCTCCTCAGGAGATACGCCAAGTCGCGCGTGAGACCACAGGGTTGAAATCTCTCAGAGAGGATGGATTGTTGAAGGTGTTGAAAGGAGTCACCACGCGGGACGAAGTGGACCGTGTTGCCTATGAAATGACTTTTCAGGCCTGAGATCAGTTTTAACGGAAGAGGTTGAACTTGATGATCCAGTATATGGCGGCTAATCCGTCCTTCCAGTTGATTTTCTTTCCTTCCGAATAGTCCCTTCCCCAGTAGGAAATGGGAACCTCATAAATCCGGCAACCCATTTTGGCGATCTTGGCTGTGATCTCCGGTTCAAAACCGAAACGACTGCTTTCAATCTTTATTCTTTTCAGCACTTCGGAACGAAAAACCTTATAGCCGGTCTCCATATCGGACAGATTGAGATTGGTGAACATATTGGATAGAGTGGTAACGACATTATTTCCAATGGAATGCCAGAAATAGAGCACCCGATGCGTTCCTCCCTGGAATCGTGAGCCATAGACCACATCCGCCACTCCATTCAGAATCGGGCTGATCAGGCGGGGATATTCAGAGGGATGATATTCCAGGTCGGCATCCTGAATGATAGCTATCTCTCCGGTAATGTGAGGGAGAGCTGTCCGAATGGCGGCGCCTTTACCCTTATTCCTGTCATGAAAGAGTGCCTTAATCCCTTCGCTATTCTCCTTAAGAAGGCTGGCCGTCCCATCGGTGGAGCTGTCGTCCACCACAATAATCTCCTTCTCAAAAGGAGCCTCCTTTACCCTTTGGATGATTTCGAGAATGGTCCCCGCCTCATTATAGACAGGAATGATGACAGATAGTTTCATCGCTTTTCTCCTACAACGATCAAGGATTGACCCACCCAGTTTGGAATGATTTTCTCGAGGGATATGAAAAGGGGAACCATCTTATTAAATACCTTCACCTGATTCTGTGGCAAAATTCGCCTTCTCAAAAGCGTGCCATTTAAAAACCATCCCAACATACCAAAAAGGTTAAAATATTTTAAGTGATAAATTTTAAAACCGCTACGGGTCACCTTCTGAATTAACTCCTTTCGTCCATATCGCCGGAAGTGGCCAAGTTCTATGTCGAGATGATTATATAGAACTTTCAGCGCCGGGGCAAGAAGGATTAGTCTTCCGCCGTCAGGTAGCAGTTCATAAAAATGCCTTAAAACCAGATCGTCATCCTCTACATGCTCCAGAACATTGGAACAGATAAGGGTATTAAAAGTGCGATTAATTTCTTCCCGAGGATTTTCCCGGCTATCCCATATCAGAGTCCCGATCAGGTTGGGATGGTATCCATACCTCTCCTGAACGATTCGAAGGTAGTCTTCATTAAGATCGACGGCCAGCACCATTCCCTGCTGAAGAAGCCATCCGGTCAGATTGCCTGAACCACAGCCTACCTCGAGGATGTCCCCTCTGATAAAAGGCTTAACCTCTTCAAAGATCCAGCTTTGATAAGAAGTGGCCTTTTCCAATAGAAGAAGGGTCAGGGTATTCGTTCTTTCGATATCCATGGTCATTTCTGGTTATTACACTGATTTTTTCTGCGTCGAGACGACCATCCAATAATGGCACAACTTATTACTCCAATGATGCTTAAGCCAGCCCCCAGATTAAAACTCACGGGATCGTAGCGGAATTCTATCTGATGGATTCCTTTGCTTAAAGGCACTGCCCGGAAATTATAATTGGCACGAAGAATCTTCTCCTCCTTCCCATTCACAAATACCTTCCAGCCGGGGTAATAGGTATCGCTCAAAACCAAGATACTCTCTGTTTCCGCTTCCACTTTGAGGGATAATTTATTATTGCTTTCGGAAATAAATTCAACTTCCCCATTTCCCCTCACCCCATCCCTCTCTCCCCGTCCTCGCTCCACGAAGCGGGGCAGGCCAGCGGGGAGAGGGGGAAAATTAGGGGGCCCCTCTTCCAGAAGCACTTCTCTATCCGGTCGAAAATCTTTACCTATCATCATCAGAAGCATCTCCTTGGAATCCATAACCTTGAAGTCTCTCACAAGCCATGCCCTTTGAAGGGAGCTCTTGTTTCTGTATAATTTGATCGTATTCTGTTTGAGGAGGTCTTCCTGATTGCCTTCAAGCCCATCCAGCCTCGCATAGATTAGTTCAAACTTGGGATCTCCTTCGATCGGAGTTACGGAAACAACATACTTCATCCCATAGAGATCGATTAAGTTGCTGGCCGAGATGGAAGGGGTAGCGATCCAAAGTTTATAGAGATCATCCGTCCTTTTTAATCTGACTACATCAAGTCCCCATATGTCATGAATTCGAAAGATCATATTGAATGAAGGCAGGTGTTTTTCTTTAATGAGATCGAAAGGGATGGCATTGCCGACCAGGATGGGCGTATCGAGAGAAATGGTCTTCGCTGTAGAGAAAATCCTGAAGGATCCTTTGTCCAAAGAAATTGTTTCCACTATTTTTGTCTCTCTGAAATAATCGTCAGATCTTTCCTTTCCGTAGAAACCCATATTGCCGAAGAGGTCTGCAACCAGGAAAAAGACCAATAAACCCTTTATCCAGCCTTTCCATCCAACCTCATAACCGACCCTCAGAAGAAGAAAAAAGAGGGTGAGATAGAAGAAGAATCGCTTGGCGTGATAAAGGTTCACTGAGAGGTGATTGAACTGAGGGAAATCGATCTCCCTTAATTTGAAAAAATGTTCGATATCTTTGTGCCCCAGAACCAGAAATAAGAGGAGTCCCCCTGAGATAAGGGAGAAGAAGATGAGGAGATGCTTTAGCCCCTTTCCATCCCTTATTTTAGCGGGTTGTTGAAAAAGTCTTTTTAGTATTAGAAATGTCATTCCTGCCCCGTATCGGAGTGCGGGATAAACTCCAGCAGGAATCCAGGGTTTCCTGCGAAAGCAGGAATCCAGTTTATTTTTTCCTCTGGACTCCGGGTCGGTATTTTTCTGCATCCTGTTAGAAAATTGGACCAACCTCTCAAAACCCAGGCCCGCTGTAATGGCGAGGCAAAGAATAAAAATGTAGAGAAATTTGACAGGGTATCTGATCCCGTTAAAAAAGGGGACGTACTTAAAAACGAACGGATAGAGGGGATTATATTGTCCGAGAGATAAAAAAAGCGAGAAAGACATAAGGGCGATAAAGAACTTTCGATCTGTATTAACCCCTCTCGCCCAACCCTCTCCTCCATAGGGGAGAGGGTCTCTTCTCGTTTCCTCTCCCTTTGGGAGAGGGTCAGGGTGAGGGATAAGAAAGAATATCAAGCTCAATATAAAAGGCAGTCCTCCCGTGTACATCGTTTTGAGCCAGCACTGGGTAACCCAGTACTTCTTCATGTCCAAAAAATACCCGTAAACATCGGGCAAAAAGAAAAGCAGGAAGTCTTTTGGAGCGAAGCTCCATACCGTTGCTTCCTGACAGGTGATTCCCTGCCCCCGGATGGAATGCATCCAGAGTTCGAGAAAAGGAAGGAGTTGAATGGCAGAAAGAATAAGAAATGAGAAAGAGATGGTCAAGAAGGACCGAATCATCAATATGTAGCGTCGGGGTTTATCCCCGACGTAGGATTTATTGGGTAACTTTGATAAAACCATCATGAATAAAAGCACAAAGAAATTCCCATAGACGACCTCAATTCCACCCCCCAGGAATGAAAGGGTTATGAAGACGGCAGTCATTATTTCATTACTGATTCCCGGGCTGATCATTACCCTTCTGAAAAACATCATGATCAGAGGAGTCCAAATCACAGAAAGAAGGATAGTAAGAAGGCTATGGACAGAAAGAAGATAACCGCCAAGCATAAATATCAGACCGGAGATAAGCGAACCTGTCGAACTGATTTTCATGTCTCTCAAGAGAAGATAGGTGAACAGCCCCCCCAGAAAAAAATGAAGAATGATGACGGCATTGAAAGCAATATCAAAAGGAAGGAGAAAGAAGAGGCTGTTCAGAGGGTAGAGGATGGCGTGTTGAGGGTTGGCAAAGAAAGGCTGTCCTGAAAATTGATAGGGATTCCATAAGGGGAAATTCCATTGCTTCAGGCTCTCAATCCAGAAGAACCTTGGCGGGATAAAGTATGGGGCGAGATCCCTTTCGGTGAGGAGGTATCTCTCTCCGAAGAGATCATAAAAGAAGAGGAGGGAGGAAAAGAAAAGGGCCAGAACAGCCCAAAAATCGATTGTTCTGACCCATCTGATGACCCTTTTTATTCGTTTGATCACAAAGGAATGTAATTACCTTTCACCATGTTGCTGTGGCCGCAGCAAATGTCCCGTAGGTCGTGGGCGCCTGGAGTATGGTCGGAGCAAGCGTAAAGAGGTAGGTAAATCCTCCTGCCGTTAGAGTAAAATTGGTTGCATTATAAACATACGTTACTCCCTGAACGACGGCATTGTTAACAATGTCTGTCATCTGGAATGTTACTATGGTTCCCTTGACCAGACGGTCTGCAAAGACGATTGAATTCGCACTCCTCATGGACCCGAGTATCCCCCTTGCTGTCCCATTGGCCGCATCCTGGGTCAGGTCGAGGTATCTTGGAATCGCAATTGCTGCAAGAATCCCAATGATAACGATAATGATGATCAACTCAATCAGAGTGAAGCCTCTTTGATTTCTTATCATATTTCTCTCCCCTTTCTATTCTGAGATAGGCCTATCACCATGTTGCTGTGGCCGCAGCAAATGTCCCGTAGGTCGTTGGCGCCTGGAGTATGGTCGGAGCAAGCGTAAAGAGGTAGGTAAATCCTCCTGCCGTTAGAGTAAAATTGGTTGCATTATAAACATACGTTACTCCCTGAACGACGGCATTGTTAACAATGTCTGTCATCTGGAATGTTACTATGGTTCCCTTGACCAGACGGTCTGCAAAGACGATTGAATTCGCACTCCTCATGGACCCGAGTATCCCCCTTGCTGTCCCATTGGCCGCCTCCCGGGTCAGGTCGAGGTATCTTGGAATCGCAATTGCTGCAAGAATCCCAATGATAACGATAATGATGATCAACTCAATCAGAGTGAAGCCTCTTTGATTTCTTATCATATTTCCCTCCTCTTTCTATCCTGAGATAGGCCTATCACCATGTTGCTGTGGCCGCAGCAAATGTTCCGTAGGTCGTTGGCGCCTGGAGTATGGTTGGAGCAAGCGTAAAGAGGTAGGTAAATCCTCCTGCCGTTAGAGTAAAATTGGTTGCATTATAAACATACGTTACTCCCTGAATACCGGCATTGTTAACAATGTTTGTCATCTGGAATGTTACTATGGTTCCCCTGACCAGACGTTCTGCAAAGGCGATTGAATTCGCACTCCTCAAACTGCCCAAAACCCCTCTTGCGGTCGAATTGGCAGCATCCCGAGTCAGATCGATATATCTCGGGATAGCCACCGCTGCCAGGATACCAATGATGACGATGATAATGATTAGCTCAATTAATGTAAAACCTTTTTGATTTCTTTTCATTAGTGCCTCTCCAGTGCCTCTCCATTTTCAACCCATTGATTTTTGAAGTATTTTTACAGAAACAGAGCATCTTTGTCAAGTTTTTTATCAGAGATTTCTGAAAAAGTCCAGAACTCTCTGATTACATTGATTAAGTACCGATTACACAGATAAGAAATTTATGGGGAATCAATAAAATCTGTGTAATCTTTTTTGAAATCCCTGCCTGCGGTAGGCAGGTGTGCAATCAAGAAAGCGTATAGTCGTTTTTTAGAATCCCCTATTAAAGCAATATTTATGCCATTTTTCCTCTTCTTTCCATAATAAGTTGTGCTACAATGCTTACGGCAATCTCTTCAGGGGTTTCTGAGTGAATATCCAATCCGATCGGGGCATGAACTTTATCCAGAGCCTCCTTCGGAATCCCCTTTTTTAACAAAATTTGGTAAAGGGTCTGAATCTTTTTCTTAGAGCCGATCATCCCTATATAATGGGCATCCGTTTTGACCGCTCTATCCAGAATAAGCCCATCATAGAGGTGCCCCCGGGTGACAATGACGATATAACTGGATTGGTCTATTGTGAGCTGTTCAAAAGCTTTTTCAAATTCTGTAACAATGACCTCATCCGCCTCAGGAAATCGATCCCGATTGGCAAACATCTCCCGGTCATCAATGACAACCGCTTTGAAATGGACCTTTTTGACCAGAGGAACCAGTTGTTGTGAAATATGGCCTGCTCCAAAGATATATACCGTGGGTTCTGAAATGATGGGCTCCAGCAGGACCTCTATTTTCTTCCAGGGATGAGCTGTCTCTGCAGAACTTACGGTCATTACCTCTATCTTCTTTACTCTCAACAACCTCTCTGCCTCTTTTAAAATCCTTCCTTCCAACTCCTCTCCCATAAAAAGTGAGCCGGTCTTTTCCCCGGACGCCTTTATGAACACCTTGACACCTTCCCTTTTGTGAGAAGCACCATCCACAGAGATCACTGTTGCCAGAATACCTGCCCCCCCCTGTTGTCTCACTCTTAGCACCTCTCGATAGATATTTAAGGAGTCCTCCCCGAGAGGTTCCAAAAAGATATCAATATTTCCACCGCAGATCAGCCCCCCTTCTGCTAATTGTTCGGATGTCAATTTAAAATGGAGGACACTCCCTTCCCCCTTTTCCATCGTTTTCCGGGCTTCCTGCCATACATCGGCCTCAACACACCCTCCTCCAATTGAGCCGATTGCTTTTCCGTCTTTTTTGACCAGATATTTCGCACCCGCTTCCCTCGGGGCGGAACCCACACGGTTGATAATGGTGGCCAGCGCCAACTGTTCTTTTGCCTCAATCGCATTCACTATTTCAATGTAGATATCTTTCATAGATATCAAACCCTTTCTCTACTATAAGTATTTTAAATCCATATGCTCGGTTTGTAAATTTTCCCTCAACTTTGATCAAACCATGTATCAAGGTCGCTTCCGATAAAGATTTATATTGAAGGTGGTTCCGGGGACTTCTACATTCATCTCGATCTGATAATAATCCCTAACAAAACCTTGTAGCTCTTGAAAGTCTTCAAGACGGAATATCTGAACAATGTAGGCAGGGGGAGATCTCCTTATCTCCTCCATCGCCACAGGAGCATAAGCCCGAAGCTCCTTCGCCGGGTTGTCAGTAACATTCAGACTGATGTTAAAGTTATTTCGATATCTGGTTGCGGCTCTTCTTTGGGCTAAATAGTAGAGCTGCGGAGAAACCCCCCAGACATAGATCGTGTCAGCCTGACAGGTTTGATCGCGGATATGGGAGGCGATTTCCTGCTGAACGGCACTATATATTCCATAACCGTATTGATCAATGATGCCATCAAGCCCTTTGTGCTGGAAGACGGTCTGCTCGACAGGGTTATATGAGAAGAAATATTTATAGTCCGTTTTAACGAAGAGAATGATCGTAATTGTCAAAACAATGGCCCAGGCCCCCTGGGCAACAAACCTCGGCAGGGGAGAAAGAGTTTTTGCCAATTTCCAGGTCGTTCTCAACCCATAGGCGGCCAACAAGGATAAAGGAGCAATGATTTGAAGAAAATAGTGAGCATAGAAGGTTCCGGAAACCCATAGAACCCCAAAAGACCAGAAAGCCCACCAGAGCAGTATCCGGTCAGCCACCTCGCCTCTTCCACGCCACATTTGCCAGAGGATGTGAATTGCGGCAAAAATGGCGCCGATCCAGAGTAAGCTATTTTCAAGAAGGAGGGTCTTCACGCTGGAGAAAAAATAGACGAATATACTCCTGAACTCATATCCTCTCTGAAGATACCGAAAATTGCTTCCCAGCATGGAGTCATATAATTCATTTAAAGTATAACCATGAAAGGAATAAAAAAGGATGACGCCGATAACCGGAACCAGGGCCCCTGCTCCCAAGAGGCCAAAGCGGAAAAACCATTCCTTCTTTCTCCATCCTCTATGAATCTCACTACAGAGAAATGCAAAGAACAGCACCCCTCCCACCTGTTTGACGAGTGCAGCCATGGCCCCACAAAATCCGGCAAGGAAGTACCATTTTAACCGGCCTGTTTTTGAGGCGTTGAGAAAAAAGCCGATTGCAAGGATAGAAGGAAAATGCAAAAGTGTCTCGAGATTTACTGTCCCGCCTTCAACCATGGGGCCGGAGGAAAAAACTCCGAAAAGCAGGGCCGATAAGAGTCCTACCCCTTTCCCGTATGTTTTATCTCCCAACCAATAGATCGCAACGACAGCCATGAGGACAAAGAGTGCTCCAAACATCTTGAGTCCAAGGACAGAGGGACCAAAGAACCAGACGAAAAGACCATAAAGCATGTAATAGAGCGGAGGCTTTCCCGGTCCTTCCAGATCGATCAGGACCTCTCCATCGGCCATCCGCCAGCCCATGTAAGCCATGTTACCCACATCTGCATCGATAATCTGTCCGAAGAAGAGGAGTCTGAGGTAGAATGTTAGGGCCAAAATGGCAACCAGTGCAGCGGATGTCATTGTCGTAGGCCGCAAGGCCTTGAAATGATCCAGGTGGATATTCCCCATAAAAGTCTTTTCTTCAAGGTTTCTTAACTGTTGGGGTTGGTTTCTTCTCCTTAGGGGGAGGCCCCTTTTCGACATCCTTTAAACGGGCGAGCGGTAAAAGGTAAAGTTGGTAAAAAACTGGATCGGCCCATAACTCCAGCTCCGGGGCCAGATCGCCCACAAAAGCAGAGAAAGAAGGCATATTATTGTAAGCGTTAAAATTGACAGAGAGGTCTTTCAGAGATTTATAGAGCCTGACCGATCCCACAAGGTGGCCGGGCTTCTCTTTCAATAATTTTACCTGCTCCATTCCGGCTTCGATTGATTTCCGATCCTCTTTCAGTTTCGATATCCAGAAATCACCCTCCTGATACCGGATGTCAATCTCTCCTGTCTGGATGTCACGGGTTACTTTACCGTGGACTTGCAGGGCTTTCTCCAGCAGTCTCTCAATCTGGTTCAGCAATTCAACTTTCTCCTTTTTGGAGAGAGCGACTGGTTTTGAGGTAACTCTGGTCAAAAAGTGCTGAAGAGAATAATCCTCTGCAAAAGCAAAAGAAATCAGACCTAAAAATATCAGAAATCCCGCTACAATGAGCTTACGATATTCCATCTTCTTCTCCCACTCTACTCTCGAGCTTACGGAAAGATGACCTCTACCACGGGCGGTTCGCTCTTTAATTGTCCTAAAATGACCCTATCGATTTTAACATCTTTCTTCTCAAAGATATTTCGGGTTATCTTTTTTGCTTTGGCCACGCCATCCGGAATATCCACCTTATTGAGAAAAGCGGCTAATCTTGACGAATTGGGCGCACCTTTAAAAAGGCCTTCGGGATGGGTCATCAGGAGAGCCATTCCCTCTTCCGTTATTTTCTCATTTTCAGGGATTCCTGTCAATTTTGAAACCCGGCTTACCTGAAAGACATTTTGATCATTCAGCTCCTTTCCCACACCATCCAGGCCCAGAACAGCTACCACCAGTGTCGTGCTCGATGGGATGACAGGCTCTCCTTCTCTCGGGGCTTTAACTGGACGGCCAGCTGCTCCATCGGCTTCTATGATAAAAACATCCATATCATATAAATTCCAGAGGCTATCTACAAGTTCTGGCGAGATCCCTCTCAATTTCCCTCCTCCAATTCTCTCTTTGGCAAGGGTGATGTGTCCGTATTCATCGAGATGGCGGTCCAAAATTTCCTTGATCCTTTCTTTGTCTCCGGACACAAAAAGATGAGAGGTTTCATCCTCAGATGGCTCCAATATCTTCGTCGTCGTGGTGGTGACCACTTTTTTTCCTTCAAGGAACAACTCTCTGGCAAGTCTAAACATCAAGGTTGTTTTTCCACCCGCACCGGTCAGACTAATCATCTCCCTTGTTTTAAGCCCCAGCGCCTCTGATAAAGATCCCTTCCTACTTGCTTTTTGTTCATCGTTCATAGTTCATTGTTCATCGTTCTTAATCACTTATTAAACCAGTATAAAATCGCTTCAAGCACCCCTCCTCCGATAGCCCTTGCCTTCTCTGAAATGGTGAAACATAACTCCCTCTTGCCCCTTGGATCGATGTCCCCGACCTTCATCCCTTTTTTTACTTCGACTTCTTCGCGAAGAAGCCCTCTTACAACCCCGCTCACCTGGGCAATGACAGGATAATCATCCACCACCGCAACTACCGAACCTTTTGTCACCTTGTCGCCAATCGTTTTTTGAGGATGGAAGATCCCCTTTTTCATCGTCCGAAGGAGCCTCTCAACAGTATATCCCCCTACCTCGCCTGGGATACCTGTGTCAGATTCTGCCTCACCCTTCAGGATCAACTTTCCCAGATGATGACCCCGGTTTGTTTCGATTACGATGTGGACACCTTTCCCTGCGGTAAATCCTGGGCCAAGACCGATGACCAGAGTCGCATCATCAATTCTGGTTCCCAGGTTCTTCTTTGCCATAATAGCATCGATCATAACATCGGGCTTTAAAAACTCCCTTGTCTTATTCGCCTCGGGATCAATAAGAATTGGAATGTGCCCCTTCTTCCATTTTGAATCGATCTCATCGTGTCCGGAGATAAGTTCTGCCAGTACCCCCTCCACCTCCTTCTCTCCCTCGTAAACAGCCTCACAGAATGAAACTTCTCTTCTCACGGCAAGGGGATGTGGAACTTCGGTCATGCAAAGTTTGAAATGGGATTGGTGAAGCCGATGGGCAACACCACTGGCCATCTCTCCTGCCCCCCGGATTAAAACAATAAGTTCAGATATCTTCTTGCCCGATTTCATCTTTACCTCTCTTCTGAAGTCTTTCCCCCTCCCCTTCATCCCCTACCCTGCCTTCGCCGAAGCGCCTGCCCGCCGCACGAGGCTTCGGCAGGCGGGGCTTCACGCAGGCAGGCGCCTGTGGAGGGAAAAAGAAAGAGATAATCCTCCCATATATCAATGTCTCTGATGACCCCTTCTGATTTGACTTGAATGATATGAACGTCCTCGGGATGCTTCATAATGATGGTTTTCCCTCCCGCATCCCCTCTCAATCTTAACAGTTCTTCTTCGTATTTTCGATGAAAGATGACCGGATGCCCTCTCCTCCCCTTGAATGACGGGACAATGATCTTCCCTTCCCCCCTTCCAAAAGCCCCGACTATAGCGTTAATGGTCCGAGTCTTGAGAAAAGGTTGATCTCCAAGAGCAATGAGGATGCCATCGCTATTAGGATCTAAAGCTTTGAGTCCACACCGGATGGAAGTGCTCATTCCTTTTTTATAATCAGGATTGACGACCACTTTAATTTTCTTTTTACCCAAGCGATGGTTGATCTCCTTCGTCTGATCATTGAGGACGATGACCACCTCTTTCACTCTGGAACGAAGAAGGGTTTGAAGGCAGTGTTCTAGTATCGTCTTCTTTCCCCAGGGGAGGGAAAGTTTGTCCTTCCTCATCCTCTTGGACTCACCTGCCCCCAGAAGAATCGCGGAAATTTTTAACATCTTCCATTCTCTATTAAACTTTGCTAAATTTAATCAGTATCTATGACTCATGTCAAGATTTCTTCAAGGAAGGAGGCGTGAATGGCTCACTCAACCTTAACATCCGGTTCCACCTACTGGCCCTTCAAGAAGTACTTTGAAATCTATAACCGCTCCATCAAAGACCCAGAGGCCTTCTGGACCGAAGAGGCCCGGAAACTCGAGTGGTTTAAAACCTGGGACAAAGTCCTGGATTGGCAACCCCCTTATGCAAAATGGTTTGTGGGAGGACAACTCAACGCATCCTACCTCTGCGTGGATCGCCATGTCAAAACCTGGCGAAGAAGCAAAGTGGCAATTTACTGGGAAGGAGAACCCGGAGACACGCGCGTCCTCAGTTATTCCACCCTCTACCGGGAGGTAAACAAATTCGCCTCCGTCCTTCTCAATCTTGGGATTAAAAAGGGGGATCGGATCGCCCTCTACCTTCCGATGATCCCGGAACTGCCCATTGCGATGTTGGCCTGTGCGAGAATCGGCGCCACCCATACGGTCATCTTCTCCGGCTTCAGCGCCCAGGCATTGGCAGACAGGATGAATGATACCGGCGCAAAGCTCCTGATCACGGCGGATGCGGGTTTCAGAAGGGGAAAACAGGTGACACTGAAGCGTATTGCTGATGAGGCGATGGAAATATCACCTTCCGTTGAAAAGATGCTGGTTGTGCGAAGAGCCAATACCCCCGTGTCGATGACACCACGCAGGGATGTTTGGTTTCATGAACTGATGGATCAGGCCAGTCTCTTTGTCAATCCAGACCCGATGGATTCGCTCCATCCTCTCTACATCCTCTATACGTCAGGCACGACGGGCAAACCGAAAGGCATTGTCCACGGAACAGGGGGCTACCTCACCTTTAACCACTCTGTCTACAAATGGGTCTTCGATATTAAAGAGGAGTCGGTCTACTGGTGCACCGCAGATGTGGGGTGGGTGACCGGACATAGTTCGATTGTCTATGCTCCGCTGATGCACGGAGCCGCTATCGTTCTTTATGAGGGAGCTCCCGATTATCCATCGATCGATCGCTGGTGGGATATTATTGAAAAGTATGGCGTGACCATCTTCTATACCTCTCCCACAGCCATCCGAATGCTGATGAGACACGGAGAGAAAGAGATTGAGAAACATGACCTGAGCAGTCTCGAACTTCTTGGAAGCGTGGGAGAACCCATCAATCCTGAGGCATGGGCCTGGTATTATAAGCATATTGGAAAAGAGAAGTGCCCTGTCGTGGATACCTGGTGGCAGACAGAGACGGGTGGGATTATGATCTCTCCGGCTCCGGCCATCGAATGTCCGCCTTTGAAACCTGGCTCTGCGACCTTTCCTCTTCCCGGGATACAGGCTGATGTTGTGGACGAAAGAGGAGAGAGCATGCCTCCAGAGGAAAGAGGGCTTTTGGTGATCAAGGCGCCCTGGCCCGGGATGCTTTTAGGCGTCTACAATAATCCGAAACGCTATGAGGAAAGTTACTGGTCAAAGTTTCCCGGGATTTACTACACCGGCGACTATGCAATCAGGGATAAGGATGGTTACTACTGGATCCTGGGCAGGGCTGACGAAGTGCTCAAGATCGCTGGACATCGAATCGGAACCGTGGAGATCGAAGATGCCGTAGTCTCTCACCCTGCTGTTGCGGAGGCAGGAGTGGCAAGCATTCCTGACCCGATCAAAGGAGAGGCGATTGTAATCTTCACCATCTTGAAGGATGGTTTTTCCCCTTCTCCTGATATTAAGGCTGAGCTTAAGGATTTGATCCGAAAATCGATTGGCCCGGTAGCCTCACCGGAACAGATCTACTTCGTTTCAAAACTTCCGAAAACACGAAGCGGAAAGATCATGAGACGAATTTTGAAGGCGGTCGCCACCAGCACCAGCATTGGCGATCTCACCACACTCGAAGACGAATCCTCCGTCGAAGAGGTGAGGAAGGTCTATGAAGAGCTGAAGAAGGAGGTATAGAAAAGAACGATGAAGAACCTGACCATTTTCATCCTTTTGGTGAGCGTATTGGTGCCGGTCCTTCTTTTCGCACAGGGAAGCGCTAAAAAAGAGATAGCGCCGCCAATCAGCCAGGAGACCTTTGCCTGCCTCGATTGCCACAAGGTTTACACTCCCGGAATCGTTGAGGACTGGTTAAAGAGTCGCCATTCAAAGACCCTGCCCTCTTCCGCATTGAAGAAGTCGGAGAGGGTTAGAAGAATCTCTGCGAAGAAAGTGGCCGCTTCTCTCGAAAAAGTGGTGGTGGGTTGTTATGAGTGCCACGGTTTGAATCCGGAGAAACACGCAGACAACTTCGATCACATGGGTTTCAACATAAATGTCGTTGTCTCTCCGCAGGACTGCTCCACCTGCCATCCTGTTGAGGCGAAACAGTACTCAGGAAGCAAAAAGGCCCATGCCATAGGAAATCTTCTTAAGAATCCTGTTTATCATGGACTCGTCGAGACCGTCATCAGCAAAAAGACGGTTGAAGGCGGGAAGGTGGTGCAGAAGAACGTGTCTGACCTGACCCGGAAGGAGACCTGCTTCAGTTGCCATGGCACAGAGGTTAAAGTGTCGGGCATGGAAACGGTTAAGACGGCGATGGGAGAGATTGAGGTGCCCAGGCTGACGAACTGGCCCAATCAGGGGGTGGGAAGGATCAACCCCGATGGAAGTATGGGTGCCTGTTCATCCTGCCATCCGAGGCATCAGTTCTCCATCGAAGTAGCACGAAAACCTTATACCTGTTCCCAGTGCCATCTCGAACCCGATGTCCCCGCATGGAATGTCTACAAGGAGAGCAAACATGGCAATATTTACTTCTCGAACTATCAGAAATGGAATTTCAATGCCGTTCCATGGAGAGCCGGAAAGGATTTCCAGACGCCCACATGCGCTGCCTGCCATAACAGCCTGATCACCACTCCTGACGGAAAAGTGGTGGCAGAGAGGACTCACGACTTCGGTTCAAGGCTATGGGTGAGACTCTTCGGACTCATCTATTCCCACCCCCAGCCAATGCATGGAGACACATCCGTGCTGAAGAATAAGGACGGTCTTCCACTTCCCACTTCATTCACAGGAGAAGTGGCAAAGGAGGGGCTGATTGACGAGAAAGAACAGGCGAAAAGAAAAAGATTGATGTCAGGAATTTGCAACCAATGTCACGGAACATCATGGATAGACAACCATTTCACAAAACTTGAAAATACGATCGGAGAGGTCGATAGCATGACGCTTGCGTCTACATTGTTGCTTGTCGAAGCATGGAAACATGGCCTGGCAGAGGGTCTTCCTCAAGGGAAGAGCCCATTTGATGAGGCGATCGAGCAGATGTGGATCAGGCAGTGGCTCTTTTATGCCAACTCCGTCAAATATGCCTCTGCCATGACCGGAGCCCCGGACTACGCCACCTTTAAAAATGGCTGGTGGAACCTGACCGAAAACCTTCAGCGGATGAAGGACTGGATTGAACTGAAGAAAAAGAAATAAATCTTGGACCCATGACCCCTCAAACCCCTGAATCCTTCTCATGAAAGGAGGTCTTTGTTATGAACATCCTGAAAAAACCTCAATGGTCGCCTTACCTCGCCGGTGCATTGATCGGTGTGGTGAGCTGGTTTGCCGTTCTCACTGCCGGGAAATATCTCGGTGTCTCAACAACCTTTGTCCGGACGATCGGGATGATCGAAAGCCTCTTTGCCCTGGACCATGTAGCCACCCTGCCCTATTTTATCAAGGAGAAACCGATCATCGACTGGCAGTGGATGGAGGTTCTGGGAATCCTCATCGGCGCTTTTATAGCGGCAAGGCTCTCGGGAAAGTTTAAGGGTAAATTTGTTCCGCCGATGTGGGAGAAAAGGTTTGGGCCTGATCGTTTTAAACGATGGTTTGTTGCCTTCCTCGGCGGAATCATTTTAATGTTTGGCGCCCGAATGGCCGATGGCTGACCGAGCGGCCACGGGATCAGCGGTTCGCTGCAATTAGCCGTAAGTGGTTGGATCTCTCTTGTCTGTTTCTTTATCGGGGGCATCGTCATGGCTCGCCTCCTCTACGGGAAAGGGGGTGAATAGGATGGGAACTCTTATTCTGGGACTTATCACCGGTATCTTTTTTGGATTCTTCCTCCAGAAGGGACAGGCATTAAGATATGATAGACAGCTCGGAATGCTACGATTAAAAGACTTCACCATCCTTAAATTAATGGTCTCTGCCATTCTTGTCGGAATGGTCGGGATCTACTTCTTTGTGGATATGGGGTGGGGGAAACTGAGTCTGAAGCCCACCATCTTGGGGGCCAATGTTATCGGAGGACTGATCTTCGGACTGGGCTGGGGTATGTTAGGATATTGCCCGGGAACAGCCGTTGGGGCAACCGGTGAAGGAAGATGGGATGCCTTCTGGGGCGGCGTCCTTGGAATGCTTGTAGGAGCAGGAATCTTCGCCGAGGTCTATCTCTACCTTAAAGATAGTTTTCTAAAGTGGGGAGATCATGGGAAACTAAGTATTCCTGCGCTACTTGGGATCAATCACTGGATTGTAATCGCTCTTGTCTGGGTGGGGATGGTTTCTATTCTTATGGTTGTGGAGAAAAAGAAACTTTAACAGGCTCCTGGAAAAGTCATCTTTTCCAGGTTGCTCAAAAAGGGCCGGATGCAAGGCCCCCGAAATTCTGAGGAGTGAGGCGTACTTGGCTGTACGCCGCAACGACGAAGGATGAGGGAAACGCAGCAGATGGTCATTTTTCAGCAACCTGTTAAAAAATATCGGGGCTTCCCCGATGTCAATCAACGGAGAAGCCCCTCTCCGGGCCTCAAATATTTCGGATCGCTAACTTATTAGCCCACGAGGGTGGCCAGGTAGGCGGTCCCGAGTTTATCAATATGATCTTTCACATTCTCAAAGTAGTTGAAATGTTCTTCCTCGTCCTTGAGAAGTTCTTCGAATATCTCTTTTGAAATCTGATCTTTTTCAGCGGCGCAGGCGACAGAAGCGTCGTTATACATCTTCATGGCCCCTACCTCAAGGCCCATATTTGTCTTCAGCATTTCTCCGATTGCCTGCCCTTTTTTGGCAACACCATCGGGTTTGGAGGTGGGTTCGCCTTTCAGGAAGAGAATTCTCTCCGCCAATTTCTCCGCATGTTTCATCTCTGCAATCGCAATCTCCTTAAACTTGGAGGCCAGCTTTCCAAAATCCTGGTCTTCGAGTTCATAGTGCTGGGCCATATACTGGGTAATCGCAGTTAATTCCCTCGACCGTGCCGAATTCAACAGATCAATCACCTTCTTGCTCATATGCCCTCCTTTCCAAAGATATTTTGGTAATTATTTATAACACCAAAACAAAGGGTAAGACAAGCAAATTTTTAGCTTCGTAAGCATCTCTTTTCCCGTGATAGAAATCCATGGAATGGCAAATCCAGAGGGGCAGGCGGGCCAGTGGAGAAAGATTTAGGCCTGCCTGTCCCTTTGGAGTCCATTCTGTCATCACGGAATTGGAGATGCTTCCTTTAGCTTCCCTTCGCTCAGAAGCTGTGAAAAAATTGGTGCACTGTGCCTCGGCCCGCAGGGTTGGACGTCCTGTCCAAGCTTTAGAAGGCGGGTCATTAGATGTGATGGGTAACCTTCGTTTTCAGTAAGATAGCGGTATGACCCAGGTTTAGGCAACGTAGTTTAATATTAGAGGTTCCGCCCTAAAGCTTCTCCAATCCCCCCAACCCTGTAGGCCGGAACGAAGGCAATTCTGGAAATGCAATTTTTTCACACCTTCTTAGGGATAAAAGCTTGTCAATCTGGCTTCAGAGTGTTAAAAATGATTGAAGAAAGGAAGAGGAGATGATCGTCAAAACCTTTTGCGCCAGGATGGATCACGGGGGTTGCGGGATACTGGCTCATGTGGAGGATGGAAGAATTAAAAAGATCGAGGGCGATCCCGACTGCCCCTTAAACCGGGGAACCATCTGCGCCAAAGGCCTTGCCCAGATCGAGAGGCTCAATCATCCCGACCGCCTCACTTACCCCATGAAGAGGATGGGCAACAGAGGAGAAGGAAAGTGGGCCCGTATTTCCTGGGATGAGGCGCTTGAGACGATCGCTAAAAAAATCAATGAGACAATAGAGCGCGAAGGTCCCCAAGCTATCTCCTTTGCACAGGGGACGCCTAAAGGATTGGAACTTTTCCTCTTGATCCGGCTTGCAAATCTTCTCCGTATTCCGAATATCTCCACGCCTGGCAACATTTGTCACATGCCAAGGGAAACCGCCTCCACGCTTACCTGCGGCTTCTTTCCGGTTCCTGACTACGATCATCCTCCTTCCTGTGTCCTGGTCTGGGGAAGCAACCTCTTCCAGACGAATGAGGAGGGGATTCTGGGCTCACAGTTGAAAAGGGCCCTGGATCACGGAGCCAAACTGATCGTGATCGATCCGAGAAAAACGACCGTAGCCTCCAGAGCAGACCTCTGGATACAACCCAGACCTGGCACGGATCTAATGTTGGCGCTGGGAATGCTCAGGGTCATCATTGATGAGGAACTCTTCGATAAAGGTTTTGTGGAAAATTGGACGAAAGGTTTCCCGCAATTGAGAGAGCATCTCCGGCACTATCCTCTTGATAAAGTTTCGGAGATCACATGGGTCTCAAAAGATCGTATCACTGAGGCGGCCCGCCTTTACTCCTGGACCAAACCCGCCTCTCTCCAGTGGGGAAATGCGATCGAACACAATATTAACAGCTTCCAGTGTGCAAGGGCTCTGCTCATCCTCATGGGCATTACCGGAAATCTCGATCTGCCTGGTGGAAATGTGAACCGTACCGGTCCGGCCATGATGAGGCCCGGAGAACTGGTTCAGATCAAGAAATTTCCCGAAAAGAAAGAGAAGATCCTCAGCCCGGAATTCCGGTTGGCAACGATGATGGGCTTTGTCCCCTCTCAGTTAACCATAAAGGCCATACTCACCGGAAAGCCTCATCCCATTCGAATGATGTATATTCAGGGTGGAAATCCCCTTCTCAGTTATGCCAATTCAAAAGAGACCCTCGAAGCTTTGAAAAAATTGGACTTCTTAGCCGTCTCTGAGATATTTTTAACTCCCACAGCCCAAATGGCTGATATCGTCCTGCCTGCGGCCACCAATTTTGAATTTGATGACATCGGCCATTTCGGTCTTCCCCATGGGTTTATCCTGGCTCGACCCAGGATCGTTGAACCGGTTGGAGAGTCCTGGCCTGATTCTAAAATCTTAAACGAATTAGGCAAAACATTCGGCCTCGGTCAATATTTCTGGAATGACCTCGGGGAATGCCTTGACGAGATTCTCAAACCGGCGGGCATGACTTATGACGAGTTCAAGACCATTGGGATATTAAAAGGGAAGTGGGAATATCGGTCCTATGAAAAGAAGGGATTTTCAACGCCTTCGGGAAAGATCGAAATCTATTCCGAACAATTGAAACAATGGGGATACGAGCCTCTTCCCTGCCATCTTAATCTCCCCGGATCTTCCGAAGAATTTTTAAAAGAGTATCCGCTCATCTTCACCTCTGCCAAAGACCCTTTCTTCTTCCATTCAGCCTACCGTAATATCCCATCCCTCCGGAAGCTCTCACCGGATCCCGTTCTCCTCATTCATCGTGACACCGCCTCGCAATCAGGGATTGAAGAGGGGGATTGGGTCGCCGTAGAAACGGAGATGGGATCGATCCGCCAGAAGGCAAAGCTGGACAAGGAGATTGATCCCCGTGTCATTATCCTCAGCTTTGGCTGGTGGTTTCCCGAGCGAAAGGACCTCGAACTCAGCGGGTGGAAAGAATCGAACCTCAATGTTCTGACAAATAATAATCCCCCCTATGAACCCGCAATCGGCTCCACTCCCCTTCGAGCCATCCCCTGCCGCATCTCTAAATCGGACCCCTTTTAATGTGACATTTTTGCAATTCAGACACTGGACTTCAGACGTTAGACATCAGACTCCTCTAATATATGAATTTAATTCTATATTTCACTCTTTTGAAATTTTTTCGTATATACAAAGAGTGCCAGTTCCACTTTTATCTGCCAGTCCTTTATCTTTATATCATCTCTGGCTATTTCTACTCTTCAGTCTAATGTCTGAGGTCTATAGTCTTACTGTCTGAACCACAGTAACTTTTCAATTTCATAACTTTTCAATTTCCTTGACAATTCCGTCAAAATGGATAAAATTCAATGAATTTAATTCGGGGGTTAATTCATCTGAAAGCGCTGGTAACCGGAGGCACAGGATTTATCGGAAGCCATCTGGTTGAGGCCCTTCTCAACAGAGGTGCCGAGGTTCGGTGCCTTGTCCGGAATAGAAGTGATTTAAAGTGGTTAAGAGGACTTTCCATCGAACTAACGGATGGCGATTGCAGTGATCAAACCTCTTTGCAAGAAGCCGTAAAAGGAGTCGATCAGGTCTTCCATCTGGCAGGTTTGACACGGGCCCTCAAAGAGGAGACCTATTTTGAGGTCAATGCAAACGGAACAGGGAACCTGATCCATGCCTGTCTTGAAAAGAACCCCCATCTGCAGAAATTTATCTATCTCTCAAGCCAGGCCGCTGCAGGTCCCTGTCAAGATGGAGGAAGAAAGAAAGAATCAGACCATTGCGAACCCGTCTCCCCCTATGGCAGGAGCAAAAGGAGGGGAGAGGAGTTCTGTCTCGAACATGCCCGCGAAATTCCCATCATCATCCTCCGGCCTTCCGCTGTTTATGGACCAAGGGACAGGGATATCTATGCCTTCTTTAAAATCCTCTCAAAAAAGATCAATCCCAACTTTTCCGGGCAGGAACAGCATATCAGCCTCTGCTATGTTCAGGATATTGTCCAGGCCACCCTTCTATCTTCGGATTCAAGAGGGTGCGAAGGAGAAATCTTCTTTTTATCGGATGGCCATGATTACCGTTTTGATCAAATTGGCGACATTTTCGAAGAGGCGATGGAGATCCATGCCTATCGCATTCATATTCCAGGGTGGGTGGTTTGGGGAATCGCCTCCTTCTCGGAATTTCTTTCGAAGTTCTCCGGAAAACCTCCTCTGATCAATAAAGGTAAAGTGGAAGAGATGGTTCAGAAAAATTGGCTATGCGACATCACAAAGGCCAAAACGCTTCTAAGTTTTGAACCCCGCTTCTCTCTTGCGGAAGGGATAAAAATCACTTATGAATGGTATCGAAAAGAAAATTGGCTATAAGGTACCCTCCCTCTCCCCAAGAGACTGTGTCGCAATGGAGTTAATGTGCAACTCTCGGCAGAGCAGGTGGTCGGGCTCCTCACCTTTAGAATGCGGGTCTTTTAGGTTAGAGGGAGGAGGACTTTTTAGGGAATTCAATGTTTTTATGAACTTGGAACTACAGAGCTAAACAACGAAAGGTTTCCGCTCTAAAGGTTCGTCACCCAACCACCCGCTCCGCCTCTTTGTATAGGCGGCTTTGGGTTGCTTACGACACAGTTTCTTGGGGAGAGGGTAAGGGTGAGGGGCAAAAATGTTAGAAGGGAATTCTCAGAGTTAAACATGTAAGAATCAAAAGGGGTGGGGTGGGTTATGGATGTCTTTGAAAAATGTGTGAAGGTTAATGAACAGGTTCGAGAGGTCTATGATAGCGGCAACTACTTTTTCTTTCGCAAACTCGAATCCGCCCAGGATTCCGAGGTCATGGTCAACGGAAAACGGGTGATCATGGTCGGTTCCAACAACTACCTCGGTCTGACCAATCACCCGAGGGTGAAGGAAGCCGCCATCAAGGCCATCGAGAAGTTCGGAAGTGGCTGTGCAGGCTCACGCTTTCTCAACGGGAATCTCGAAATCCATGAGGAACTGGAGGCCAAGTTGGCCCGCTTTTTTCGGAAGGAGGCCGCCCTTGTCTTTGCCACGGGCTATCAGACCAATTTGGGCACCATCTCCGCCCTGGTGGGAAGAAATGATGTGGCGATCATCGATAAATATGACCATGCCAGTATCATTGACGGCTGCCGTCTTTCCTTCGGTAAGGTGAAGAAATTTCGCCACAATGATATGAAGGATCTGGAAAGGATTCTGGAGGGAACGAAGGATAAGGGAAAGTTGATCATTGTGGATGGCGTCTTCAGCATGGAGGGCGATATCGCCGATCTGCCGCCGATCGTCAAACTGGCCAAGACTTATGGCGCCAGGGTGATGGTGGATGATGCCCATGGTGTCGGAGTTCTTGGAGAGGGAGGAAGAGGCACCGCAGAACATTTTGGGCTGGAGAATGAAATCGATCTCATCATGGGCACCTACAGCAAGTCGCTTGCCGCCATCGGAGGATTTGTCGCCGGCTCATGGGAGGTGATCAATTACATCAAACATACGGCCCGCTCCATGATCTTCAGCGCCAGTCTCCCGCCCGCGCTCGTCGCCTCCGTGAGCACCGCTCTGGACATTATTGAGGAACAACCTCAGCTCATAACGCAACTCTGGAAAAATACGAGGAAGATGCTTCAGGGTTATAAGGAGTTGGGGTTTGATACCGGAACGAGTGAGACGCCCATCATTCCCATCATCATCGGTGATACCATGAAGGTCTTTGGAATGTGTAGACTCCTCTTTGAGAATGGTATCTTCGTCAATCCGGTCGCGAGCCCTGCTGTTCCTCCTGGGAGAGAACTTCTTAGAACGAGTTACATGGCGACACATACGGAGGAGCAGCTCGATCGAGTCCTTGAGGCCTTCAAAAAGGTCGGGAAGCAGATGGGCTTGATCTGACCGAACCACACGATATGACAGCGCCGAAACTCACTCTTCAGGAGGTTAAAAACCGCGACGATCTCATGGCCTTCATCCGATTCCCCTGGAAGATCTATCAGGGGAATCCCTATTGGGTTCCGCCTCTCATTAAAGACCAACTCCAGAAATTCAGCCCGGAATCTCCCTTCCGCGCCCATGCAGAGATGATCCTCTACCTCGCCCATCGGGGAGGGGAGATCGTGGGGAGGATTGCAGGCATCATCGATCACCATTATATTCAGTTTCATCAGGAGAAGCTCGGATTCTTCGGTTTCTTTGAGTCGGTGGAGGATGGCGAAGTGGCCCGTTTGCTTCTTTCCTCTGTGGCGGCTTGGCTCAGGGAACGGGGAATGGAGAAGATGGCGGGCCCCATGAATCCTTCCACTAATGATGAATGCGGTCTCCTGATCGATGCCTTCGACTCCTCTCCCTGCCTGATGATGCCTTACAACCCTCCTTACTACCCTGCCCTGCTCGAGGGTTGGGGTCTCAAGAAGGCAATGGACCTCTATGCTTACTGGCTTGAAAAAACCTTTTTTAACTATGACCGCCTGAACCGCATTACCGAACGAATCCTGAAAAGAGAACCTCATCTCACGGTCCGCCCGCTCAACCTCCGCCATTTCGATGAGGAAGTAAAGATCATCAAGGACATTTTCAATAACTCCTGGAGCAAGAATTGGGGTTTTGTTCCCATGACCGAAGGGGAAATTGACGATCTGGCAAAAAACCTTAAACCGATTATCGTTCCCGAGCTCGTCCTCTTTGCCTACTGGGGAGATACGCCTGTTGGCTTTTCGGCTGCCCTTCCGGACTATAATGTTGTCCTCAAACACCTCAACGGAAAACTGGGACTCCTGGGGTCGATCAAGTTTCTCTACTTCTCAAGGAAGATCAAGACGGTCCGGATTATGCTTCTGGGAGTGAAACATTCCTTTCAGAAAAAGGGCGTGGAAGGGCTCCTTTATATCGAAATCTTTAAGAGGGGGACGCAAAAGGGTTATCCGCAGGGGGAATGTTCATGGATCCTCGAAAATAATCTCCTGATGCAGCATGGCATCGAGGCCATGGGAGGGAAAAGATACAAAACTTATCGGATCTATGACGCACCGATCTAATGCAAACGCATTAATTTATTTGAAATAACCAAGCGCCAAGCACCAATAACCAAATAAATTCCAATCTTCAATAACCAAGATTTGAGCTCCTTGTTGGACAATGGTTTTCATTTGGTGATTGGAATTTGGATCATTGGTGATTATTTGGTGATTGGAATTTGGTCATTGTAATTTTAGATGTTTTGCTTTCATGATTTCCGTTTCCACCATCGATAAAGCCAGGGAGCGATGAGTATACATCCTATGGCGAATGAGGCTCCTGCGATAAGATCGATGACATAATGGTATCGCAGATAAACGGTAGAGAGGATCAGGCCGCACACAACGGGTAGAAAAAGGGTGAAGATGGTCTTTTCATAGCGACGGGCCAGAAAGAGAACCATCAGGACGATCTGAGTGTGTCCGCTGGGCATGCAATCCCGTTTGTTGTGCTCTATGGCATTCAAGAGATCTCTGACGAGGTCGCTAAAGAAGCTTCCTTCCAGCGGGACGGTTTGGAGATGGGAAAGGGTAAAGCGGGGGCCAATGGCAGGAAAGAGAATGTAGCCGATAAATGAAAGGTAATACCCGAAGGTCAGGACAAACATCGTTTGACGAAACTCCTCTGTTCGTCCCTTCAGGTAGAGGGTGAGGACCAGAATTAAAGGAAGGAAATAATAACTGAGATAGGCAAGGGACAGGATATCCGTCAACCAGGGAGTGATCCATTGTTCCATCCAGACGGTCGGATGGACACCGAAAAGAAAAAAGTCAATCCGGATCAGATAGGGATCGATATCGGGCTGAAGATGCTGAATCATATTGCCGAGGGATTGGTAGATGAAGATGATGAAGGCAACAGGGGAAAAGTCGTTCAATAACCCTCCGATCCCTCCTGATCTTTTTCGGTCAGAGGATATTTTCAATACCAATAGAAGACCGAGCAGCAGGGCGTAAAAGAGGAGCTGGGGCCGCCAGAGCGGGATCTGTCCCCGGAAGAAGAAAACCAGAAGGAAGAGGCCGATGAGGAATATAAAGGTCATCCCCTCGGCTGGAGCGAATCGTTTCATGGGGAAATTTCTATACCCTAAATCGACAAAAAGATCAAGAAGGTTTAGCATGTTTTAAAGGAGGAATTTAGATGCGGTACTCGAAATATCTTCTTCCCACCTTGAAGGAGATTCCTTCCGAGGCGGAAGTTCCGAGCCATCAACTGATGCTTCGGGCCGGGATGATCCGTAAACTGACTTCGGGCATTTATTCCTATCTGCCTTTCGGCCTGCGATCCATACGAAAGGTGGAGGCGATCATCCGTGAAGAGATGAATCGGGCCGGAGCCATTGAGGTATTGCTTCCGATTGTATTACCTGCGGAACTTTGGCAAGAGACCCATCGGTGGGAGGAATACGGAAAGGAGTTACTGAGATTCAAGGATCGCCATAATCGAGACTACTGTATGGGGCCCACTCAGGAAGAGGTGATTACGGACATTGCTCGGAGAGAGATTCGATCCTACCGGCAGATGCCGATCAATCTGTTCCAAATCCAGACCAAATTCAGAGATGAGATCCGGCCCCGATTCGGAGTGATGCGGGCACGAGAATTTATCATGAAAGATGGATATAGTTTTGATGTCGATGAAAAAAATGCCGATGAGAGCTATCAAAAAATGTATGATGCCTACTCTCGAGTGTTTGCTCGATGTGGATTAAAATTCAAAGTGGTCGAGGCTGAATCAGGTTTGATCGGAGGCCACTTCTCCCACGAATTTATGGTTCTTGCAGAAACGGGAGAGGAAATAATTATCAGTTGTACTCATTGTTCCTATGCAGCAAATATTGAAAAGGCAGAATTTAAAAGATCGGATAGGACGAGCCGCTCCGAAGATCCAAACCTTTTCAAACCTTTGCAAAAAGTACGGACTCCGAATCAACGCACGGTGGAAGAGGTGACTCAGTTCCTAAGCGTTTCACCAAAGGAGTTAGTCAAAACCCTCATTTTTGAAACCGACAAAGGTCCGATCGCTGCACTGGTCCGAGGTGACCATGAAATCAACGAAAAGAAGTTGAAAGCGATTCTGGGCACAGAAAACCTTCAACTGGCAAGTGAGGAGACTGTGGAAGAGATCACCCATGCCCCAAAGGGTTTTGCTGGGCCCTTGGGCCTCTCCATCCCCGTATTGGCCGATCTCGATATTCAAAGGATGGTCAACTTCGTTACTGGGGGCAATCAAAAAGATGCACATCTCCTCCACGTCAACATTGGACGAGACTTTCATATCAGCCAATTCGTTGATCTCCGGAAATTCACACAAGGAGATCGTTGCCCTCTCTGCGGGGGAGAAACGAGATGGGATAAAGGAATAGAGGTCGGCCATATCTTTAAGCTTGGGACGAAATACAGTAAGGCCATGGGCGCGGCCTACCTCGATGAGGAAGGAAAAGAAAGAATTATTGTTATGGGAACTTATGGCATCGGCGTCGGAAGAACGGTGGCTGCCGCAATCGAGCAGTATTATGATAAGGATGGGATCATCTTCCCCATGCCTATTGCTCCCTTCCAGGTCCTGATCCTGCCCGTGAATATGAAGGTCGATCTTCTCAGGGAGACCGCTGAAGAACTCTATCAGACTCTTCTGAACCAGGGGATCGAAGTCCTCTTTGACGACAGGGAAGAGACCCCCGGAGTGAAGTTCAAAGACGGAGACCTCATCGGGATCCCCCTGAGATTGACACTGGGAGAAAAGAATGTGAAGAAGGGTTTGGTCGAGATCAACAGGAGAAGGACCAGAGAGGTTTTTCTGGTGAAGAAGGAGGAGGCAGTCTCTAAGATTCAGGAGATGATAAAAACGGAGATGGGGAGTTAGACCAATTGCGGAATTCGGGAAATAACTCCGAACCTCGCCTCGATGGCCCTCTGAAAGCGGGGCCGGTAGATCAATTCGAAGGCCAGTTCTTTTCCCGGAAAGAGGTTCAGGGCGGCCCTCTTCGCCTCTTCCACTAATCCAAACGCCTCCTCGAGTGAGAGATCCTTCTCTTGGATGGACTGGATGGAGAGATCAACCAAAAATCTTAAAAATCGAATCCTTCTATTTTCTTCCTTGATTTCCTGACTTTCCATTTCTCGGTTATTCATAACAGGGAAGGAACTGCTTGTAAAGAAAAACTGAATGTGATAAATTTCAAAATATAAGGAAGCATGAGATGAATCCAATGACCCCAGCCAGCCCTAAAGACAGGATCATCTTTGCCCTCGATGTAGAGCATTTTCACGAGGCCCTGCACTGGGTCACTCTTTTAAAAGACCGCGTGGGCATCTTTAAAGTAGGGAAACAACTTTTCACCCACTCCGGGCCAAAAGTGATCGATATGATCTGCCAGAAGGGGCAGAAGGTCTTTCTCGACCTCAAATACCATGATATTCCCAATACCGTGGCAAAGGCAGGAGAGGAGGCAACGAAACACCAGGTGGCTATGTTCAACCTTCACGCCCTGGGAGGCTTCGAGATGATGAGAAAAACCGTTGAGGCTTCAAGGGCTATCTCTAAAAGTCTCAATCTTTCCAGGCCGATCATCCTCGCTGTTACGATACTGACCAGTATGGATGAAGAGAGCTTGAAGGAAGTAGGAATTCAGGGACCTTTGATCGACGAGGTGGGACGCCTTTCCCTTCTTGCACAGAAGTCAGAGGTTGATGGAGTCGTGGCTTCTCCTCAAGAAATAGGAATCATCCGTCAGCGATGCGGAGAAAGGTTTCTGATCGTCACGCCGGGCATTCGTCACCCTTCTGATAAAAAAGATGACCAGAAGAGAACACTGACTCCGAGAGAAGCGATTGAAGCCGGAGCAGATTATCTTGTGATCGGCCGACCAATCAAGGAGGCAAAAGACCCCATCGAAGCTGTCCAAAGGATCGTTGAAGATATCGCGTAGCGTGAATTTGAGTAGATATATCAATCATTTTTATAATCACCAAATTTCAAACACCAATAACCAAATAATTTCCAATTACCAATACCCAAACCTTCCGTCTTGAATCCTTTAAAGATTATTGGGTCATTAGAGTTTGGTTATTGGTGATTATTTGGTCCCGCCCTGGCGGGATTGGAATTTGGTTATTGGAATTTTAAATTTATGTCCCAGATCATTTACGGAGTCCATCCTGTCAGGGAGGCATTAACATCACCCTCCCTCCGCTTTCAGAAGATTTTGGTTTCTGCCCGGAACCCCTCCCCTTCCCTACAGACGATTCTTGACATTGCTCAAAAAAGGAATGTCCCCCTTGCCTTTACGGATAGAGAAACCCTTGATAAGATGGTGAAGAGAGGTCTCCATCAGAACATCATCGGTATCGTCGAGGAATCTCTCTATGCGGACCTCGAAAAGATTCTTTCCCGACCAAAGAAAGAAGGAATAAAGGCCCTCTTCCTCATCCTCGACGGGATCCAGGACCCGCAAAACTTTGGGTCTCTCATCCGCACCGCCCTGGGATGCGAAGTCCAGGGAATGATCATCCCGAAAGACAGGGCGGTCGGAATCACTCCTGCTGTGATCAAAGCCTCTGCCGGAGCCGCTGCCCATATGCCCGTTGCCCGCGTGGTCAATATTGCGGTGACAATTGACCACCTGAAAAAAGAAGGGATCTGGATCTATGGTGCTTCTGGAGAGGCAAAGGATCGGATCTACGATCTCGATCTCAATATCGATCTGGCCATCGTCATCGGTGCGGAGGGAAAAGGGATCAGGCCTCTGGTCAAGAAGAAGTGCGATCGCCTCTTCTCCATCCCGATGAGCGGACCCATCCCCTCCTTTAACGCCTCGGTTTCTGGGGGAATGATACTTTATGAAGTGATGAAACAGCGACATCATCTCCTTAAAAGGAAAGACGGATGATCTCCATTCAAAGACCAGGACAACCACCCATAGATATCGAATATCTTCTGATCGATTACGAAGGAACCCTTGCCTCTGACGGAAGAGTCCATCCAAAGGCAAAGGATAAGATCAACCTCCTTTCTAAAAGAGTGAAGATCTATATTTTGGCAAAGTCAGAAAAAGAGAGAGTGGAAGAAACTCTGAGGAGGGTCAAAGCAGACCTATTTTATGTGACGGAGGGAGAAGCCTCCAAACAGAAATTGGATCTACTGCTTAATTTGGGGGCCCCAAGAACTGTTGTGATCGGAAATGGGGTAGACGATCTTCCCATAATGGAAGAGGCAGGATTGTGTCTCTGTGTCATTGGAAAAGAAGGGACATCTTCGGAAATCATTGAAAGAGCGGATATCGTTTTCATCCATATTCTTGATGCCCTTGACTTCTTATTAAAACCCCTACGCCAGAAAGCCACCCTCGGCCTTTAAAAAATCATTGCAAATTGATCAATTAGCAATGCAAAATTAGCATTGAAAAATTAGCACTTTGGGGGACATTAGTTTTGTTATTGCTAATTGACAATTTTACATTGATCATTTGGCATTGAGTTTTTGAATATATTACCCCATCACCCCATATTTTTTCTACGAGCGGTAGGAGGCGTTGATTTTGACATAATCCAAAGAGAGATCGGTGGTGAGAAGGGAGAAAAAGGACTTTCCTTGATGGAGATCGACAGTCACTTTAAAGGACTTCTTTTTGATGACCTCTGCGGCCTTCTCTTCCAATCGAGCCCCTACCCCTATCCCGTTTTTCACAATCGGAGACTGATCAAAGGAAACATCGATTCGATTCGGATTGATTGGGATGCCGCAGTGGCCCAGGGCGCAGAGAATCCTTCCCCAGTTGGCATCTTCTCCGAAGAAAGCGGTCTTCACCAGAGGTGAGTGTGCAATCGCATAAGCGGCTTTTTTGGCATCCTCTCCGGTTCGTGCCCCCTGGATAAAAATTTCTATGAATTTTGTTGCTCCCTCTCCATCCCTCACAAGGCTCTTTGCTAAATTCTGACAAACCTCAAAAAGCATCGATCGGAATGTTTCAGCATCTCGATCCATTCGATTCAAAGCTGGGTGGCCTGCTTTCCCATTGGCTAAAAGCAATACCGTATCGTTGGTGCTCGTCTCCCCATCAATCGTGATCCGGTTATAGGAAACCTCAGCAGCCTCTTTTAGCATTTTTTGAAGAAGAGGACCTTTAATATGGGCATCCGTAACAAGAAAAGAGAGCATCGTCGCCATGTTGGGTCGAATCATCCCTGCCCCCTTCACCATCCCGCAGAGTTTCACCGTCTTCCCTTTGATTCTGCAGGTTGCCCATTCCATCTTGGGACGGGTATCCGTAGTCATAATCGCCTCAACCACATTCATCCATCCATCCGGAGAAAGCCCCTGGATCAATTCCGGCAGCCCCTGTTCGACCTTTTTAACGGGCAAAGGGACGCCAATGACCCCTGTTGAGGAGAGGAGAATTAATTTTTCGTCAATCCCCATCTGTTTAGCCAGTGATGAGGAGACTCTTCGCCCATCTTTCAGTCCCTGGATTCCTGTGCAGGCATTTGCATTCCCGCTATTGATGAGAATGGCCTGGCAGACGCCTTTTTTAATGCGCTCCATATCGATCTGAACGGGCGCCGCCTTCACCTGATTTGTCGTAAAGAGTCCAGCAACCCGGGCAGGAACCTCGGAATAGATCAAACCCAGATCGTTTGCCCCATTCTTCTTAATCCCTGCCGGAATCCCTGAAAACAGAAAACCCGAAACTCTAAAATCAAGTGCTTTCATTCTCCCTCACCCTTCCCCTCTCCCGCAAGGGAAGAGGAAATTTCAGTTCCGCAATCTCTCCGAGCCAGAGAGCTCTCTGAGCCGGAGGCCGCATTCCGAAATCCGCAATATCTTACGCTCTTGCTTCCTCTTTTTCCAGACAACATCGCTTATACTTCTTCCCGCTTCCGCAGGGGCAGGGATCATTGCGGCCCACCTTCTTTCCTTCCCGGCGCACCGTCACCCCTTTCCCATCCTCGGTCTCACCGCCCCTCTGGGCGGCGGCCTCCGTTCCCCGGCTCATGACGAAGGTCTGCTTCCTCTCCACCTTCATCTCCCGCACTTCCTGCTCCCCCGCAATCTGTATGGCAAAGAGCTTCTCAACCGTATCCCTCTTAATCCTCTCTAACATCTCAACGAACATCTGGTAGGCCTCTCTCTGATACTCAATGCGAGGGTCTTTCTGACCATACCCTCTTAACCCGATTCCCTCCTTTAACTGATCGACCGCGAGGAGATGGTCTTTCCAGTGTTGATCAATGGATCGGAGCATGATTTCTTTTTCGATATCGAATGGCAATCTAGCAAATGCCTCCTCCTTCTTCTTCTGATAGATCTCTTTTGCCTTCTCGATAATCATTTCCGTCAAGCGTTCCCGACTCAAGCCATCTTCTTCCTGTGGGAGAGCAACCCATCGAAAAGAGAACTGCTGATAGATGGCGTCCTGGAGCCCCTTCAGGTCCCAATCCTCCGGGTGGGCCTTCTCGTCGATATAGAGGTCCACAATACCTTCGGCCTGCTCTTCAATCATTTCTATTAAAGACTCTTTGAGGTCACCGCCCGTCAGAACCTCTCTCCTCTGGGTATAGATCACCTCTCTCTGTTGATTCATCACAGTGTCATATTCTAGCAGATGTTTCCGGATTTCAAAGTTATGGGCTTCGACCTTCCTCTGCGCATTTTCAATCGCCCTGGTCACAAGGTTATGCTCAATGGGCTGGTCTTCCTCAATGCCCAGCCGGTCCATGATGTTAGAAATTCTCTCCGAACCGAAGATCCTCAGAAGATCGTCCTGCATAGAGAGATAGAACCTGGAGGAACCCGGATCGCCCTGTCTTCCCGATCTTCCCCTCAACTGGTTATCGATCCGTCTCGCCTCATGCCGCTCGGTTCCGAGGACATGAAGGCCCCCTGACTGGACAACTTTCTCCTTCTCCTTTTGGGCGATGTTCAGGGCTTTCCTGTAAGCCTCTTCATACGCCTTCTGCATTGCTTCAGGATCGTCTTTCTCTTCCACCATGGTTCTGGCCAGGAATTTGGAATTTCCTCCAAGGAGGATATCGGTTCCCCTTCCCGCCATATTCGTCGAGATGGTGACCATTCCCACCCTTCCCGCCTGGGCAATGATCTCAGCCTCCTGCTCATGATGCTTCGCATTGAGGACATTATGCGGAATCCCGCGTTTCTTCAGCAGAAGGCTTAACCTCTCGGACTTCTCAATGGAGATTGTTCCCACCAGAACAGGACGGCCCAATTTATGGAGTTCCTCTATCTCTTTGACGACGGCACGGAATTTTTCTTCTTCGGTTTTGTAAATGACATCGGAATAATTGGTCCGGATCAGAGGCATATTGGTGGGGATGACCACGACATCCAGATTGTAAGTCTTCCTGAACTCAGCCGCTTCGGTGTCCGCCGTACCGGTCATTCCGGCCAGTTTCTTATACATCCGGAAATAGTTCTGGAAGGTGACGGTGGCCAGAGTCTGATTCTCATTCTCGATTCTCACATTCTCCTTTGCCTCGACCGCCTGATGGAGACCATCGCTCCATCTCCTTCCGGGCATCAACCTGCCGGTAAATTCATCGACAATCACCACCTGGCCATCCTTCACCACATAGTCCACATCCCTTTTAAAAAGGGTATGGGCCTTCAAGGCCTGGTTGACATGATGGAGGGTTTCGATATTTCTGGGATCATAGAGATTCTCCACATGGAGCAGTCTCTCCACCTGAGCCACTCCCTCTTCCATCAGAAAAGCGGCGTGGGTCTTCTCCTCAATCTGGTAATCTTTTGCCTGTTTCAAACTTGGGATGATCCGGTTGATCTTATAGTACTTGTCGGTCGACTCCTCGGTAGGGCCGGAGATGATGAGGGGCGTTCTCGCTTCATCGACCAGAATGCTGTCCACCTCGTCCACGATGGCATAATTCAGATCCCTCTGGACATAATCCTGGATATCGAACTTCATATTGTCCCTGAGGTAGTCAAATCCGAATTCGTTATTCGTCCCGTAGGTGATATCGCAACCGTAGGCCTTCTTCCGCTCCTGGTCATTCAATTCGTGGACGATCACCCCGACGGAGAGGCCCAGAAACCGGTAGATCGCCCCCATCCATTCACTGTCCCTCTTGGCCAGGTAGTCGTTCACGGTGACGATATGGACGCCCTCTCCCCTCAGACTGTTCAGATAGGCAGGCAGGGTGGATACAAGAGTCTTCCCCTCGCCGGTCGCCATCTCGGATATCTTTCCTTCATGGAGCACAATCCCGCCGATCAGCTGGACATCATAGTGCCTCTCCCCGAGGGTTCTCCTGGCTGTCTCGCGAACAACGGCAAAGGCTTCGGGAAGGATCTCCTCCAGAGACTCTCCCCTGTCGATCCTCTCTTTGCACTCCCCTGTCCTTGCCCTGAGCTGATCATCATTCAGAGGCTGGATCTTGGATTCCAGGTCATTGACCCGTTGAACAAGAGGTTGGATTCTTTTCAACTCCCTCTCATTCTTGCTTCCCACAATCTTCTTTATAATTGAACCGAGCATAAAGTTCTTTGCTCCTTTAATTCTATGGCGGATTTTTTTCGTCATTCCCGTGAAAACGGGAATCCAGAATGTCTATGGCTTTCAAAAACCCACCTGGATACCCGCTTTCGCGAGTATGACGGATAGGTCGGCAACAATTTTGATAGGTATAGTACCTTTTTTTCTGAAAAAGTTGCTGTAGTATTAAGTTCCTCTATAATTCTAAAAATTATATAATGGATGAAAACAGGTTTCAACAGGCAAATAAAAAGCCCGATAAAGGAATCCTTTATCGGGCTTTTCCCCCATGATCGGATATCATCAATTCAAAACATATCTCATCGGATTGACCGGAATACCATTCAGCTTCACTTCGTAATGGAGGTGGGGACCTGTCGTCTTTCCACTCGTTCCCACTTCCGCAATCTTATCCCCCCGTTTTACTTTCTGTCCCGTCTTCACCAGCACCTTATTAAGATGGCTGTACCGTGTCGTCATGCCGAATCCATGAGAAATGACCAGGAACTTTCCATGGACCCAATCGCTCCCGATATCGGAGACAAAACCATTCCCGGGAGCAACCACAACCGTTCCCGTCCGGTTGGAGATATCGACCCCCTCGTGCATCTGTGTCAATCCCGTAAAGGGGTTGGTGCGGAATCCAAAGTCGGACGTAACCCAGCCCTGGACGGGCCAGATGGAAGGAGTGTGGACTAATATCTCCTTTTTCGCCTGCAGAACTTTTTCGAGTTCGGATAGGCTCATCTCCCCCGAGGTCGCCTCTGATTGGAGACGCTCAACATCGGCCTTCATCTGATGAACCAACCCCTTCTCGTCCTTCTCCCCTTTTAATTTCTCCCGTAAATCCGACGGAGAAGGTCCCCCCATACCCATAAAGGGAGTGGGATCCTGACCTCTTTCCAGATTCGCAATAATCCGGATCCTCTTGTCAAAATCTTTCAGTTTGGAGACCTGCTTCTCAAGCTCTTCAATTTTTGAGGAGAAAAAATGAATCTGCGATCTCTGGGTCTCCGTCTGTTCACGTAACCGTGTGACTTCATAAGCCTTCTTCTTCACCTGAATATAGTCACAGAAGAAAAAGGTGACGGAGAGAATGGCAAAAGCTGAGAGATAGAGGCCAATCTTAATGGTCTTTTTCTGGATCTTCAGATGCCGGGTCTTGGAGGTCTTATGCCCGAAAATGAGAATGGTGATATACTCTTTATCCAACATTCACCCCTTGTTTCACCAAAAAATGAAAATCAAGATTCACCCCTTAGCGCCCGTATTTAATACCAGATTTAGAATGCTCCTGTCAAGTTTTTTTAAGAGAGCTTGCAAAACTACCCCACGCTCTCTTGATTACTCAGATTTTAAATCAGAGATTTCCAGATTTTTTTAGAAATCTCTTTAATTTCCGCTAACTTCGAGGCCGTCGATCAGAAGGCTTGGAGACCCGATTTTCCCAAAAAACCTGAGATCATCTCCAACCTCGGCCACTTTCTGAAAGAGCTGATAGAGGTTCCCGGCTATGGCGATCGACTTAACCGGATGGACCTTCTCCCCTTTTTCAATCCATTGCCCTGAACATCCCAGTGAGAAATCGCCTGAGATGGGGTCTACGGTATGGGAGCCCATCACTTCCTGGATCATAACCCCCCGCTCAAGGTTTTTGATCAACGATGTGAAGGAAACCTTCCCTGGTTCGATAAAGAAATTTGAAGTCCCTAATCCTGGGGGGAATTTGATGCTATGTCGCAGGCTGTTACCTGTTGACCCAGCCCCCGATGCTCCGGAATGGAGGTTTTCCCGGTTGGCCCAGAACCTGTCATAAAGGTATCCTCTTATCTCTCCTTTGATCACGACAGGTGTCCGTTGACTCAGCGTCCCTTCCCCATCGACAGGAGAGGCGGCTGCTCCTTCCGTAATGAGACCATCATCCACGATGGAAAGGAGGGGAGAGAAAAAAATCGCGCCCCTTTTCTCCTTAAGGACAGACTTACCCTTTTGCACCTGTTCTGACAGGAATGAATGGGCCAGCAGGGATAAAAATTCCGAGGCAATATGGTTCTCCAGAAGGACCGGATAGACTCCGGAGGAAATTCTCTTCCCCCCAAGCCTCTCCAATGCCTTTCTTCCCGCCTCCCTTCCCACTTTCTTCACGTCGATCTTATCGATAAAATGGCTGAAATCGAAATCCCAGCCCACCTCCGACTCTCCTGACTCCTCGGCAACTGCCATTACGCTGACTGAGGCAAACGTCACATCGTAAGAAAAACGGAGTCCGTTTGAGTTGATCAGTGTCGCTCTGGAGATTGACTCCTGGTAGGATGCTTTTCTCACTTTCGTAATTCTTCCTGTGTCCACAGATCGAGCCGCTTCTTCCAGAATCCTCGCATTTTCGATCTTCCTTTTCTCTGAAACCCCGTCGAGGGTTTCGTCGAAAATGGGAAGGGAGGGAGGTAATTTCATCAGGGCAGGGGCAAAATCAAAACAGGGGTCCGGAGAAGTGACTTCGGCGCTCGCCATCGCATCCCCGATGACCCGATCCAGCCCTTCCCTGACACTTCCCGAAGAGGACACGGAAGGAGAGGTGGTGTAAGAGAAACCCGTTCTCCCTCGATTTAAAATTCGGAGGGCCATCCCCCAGGGCCGGGAGGCCTGAAGGGTATCTACTTTCCCCTCTTTAGACTCCACCTCAAAATGGGAAGATTCTTCGAGGAAAATTTCATAGCCATCGAGAGATTTCTTACGGAGAAGGTCTAATGTTTGATCAATGATTTCGTCCATGGATCGTATCCGTGATCTGTGACTTAAGAAAATCTTCAATCATTGCTCATTGCCTATTGATCATTGATTTTTTAATCACCATTTAATCAGGCTGCTGGCCCAGGTGAGGCCTCCGCCAAAACCGGTGAGGATGATATGGTCCCCTTTTTGAATCGATCCGTTTCGAACCGCTTCATCGAGAGCGATGGGAATGGTGGCAGAAGAGATATTTCCGTATTTCTCAACGGTGAGATAGATCTTTTCAAAGGGGATATTGAGCCGTTTGGCCAACAGTTGAAGGATGCGGAGGTTGGCTTGATGGGGAATGACCCATCTCACATCGGAAATCTTGATGTGGTTGTAAGAAGCTGCCTCCTCGGCCGCCTCTGAAAATCGTTTCACCGCGACACGCACCGATTCATTGGCCTTGATCATTTTTAAGGTATGAAGTTTTTTATCGACGCTCTCATAACTTATGGGGGTTGTCCTGGACCCACCCCCTGGCATGAGGAGGTTCTGGCCGTTTGCACCATCAGAATGAATATGAACTGAAAGGATTTCACCTATCACTCTCTTAGGATCGGATTGAAGTGGATCATCGTTAGAGCAATCAAACGCCGTAAGCACCACCGCCCCTGCTCCATCCCCCCAGAGAATGCAATTCTCCCTGTCTGTCCAATCTTGACAGCGGCTCATTACTTCTGAGGCAACGACCAGGGCGTTCTTAACCGCTCCAGTTTTCAGGTATTGTTGGGCAACCGATAGGCCGAAGACAAACCCACAGCAGGCCGCTGTAACATCGAAGGAGACTGCCCTCTGAGCACCTAATTTTGCCTCTAACCAGTTGGCCCCAGCAGGACAACAAGTGTCAGGAGTAATGGTGGCCAGAATGATGAGCTCCAAATCTTTTGCGGATATCTCCGCCATTTCCATGGCCCGCAAGGAGGCTTCCCTTGCAAGGTCTGAGGTATTGACGTCAGGGTCTGCAATTCTTCGTTCCCTGACTCCGGTTCTCTGGTAAATCCACTCATCATTCGTATTTAAGACTTTCTCAAGATCGAAATTGGTCAGAACCCTCTCGGGAAGAAAGGATCCTGTTCCCACAATTCCGATTCTCCTGCTGCTCATCAATCCATTCCTCCCTCATGCCCCCTATCTATAAACCCTTGGCACCCTTTTTCCGATCAGGCAAAGGACTTCGTAAGGGATCGAACCGATCTTCTTTGCAATCTCATCGGCTGTGATTCGCTCCTCACCCTGTCTTCCTATCAGGATCGCTTCATCTCCCTTTGAAACCCCATGGATGTCGGTCACATCTGCCATGATCAGATCCATACAGACTCTTCCCACAATAGGAGCTCTCTTCCCCCAGATCAACACTTCCCCTTGATTGGAGAGCCGGGTGCTATATCCGTCCGCATATCCAATTGGAAGGGTCGCAATCAGGCTTTCCCTTCGAGTCACAAATGTGCCTCCGTAACTGATCCTTGAGCCTGCTGAAACCGATTTAAGAAAGTGGATGCGGGTCTTCAGGGTAAGGACGGGTCTGAGTTCGACCAGTTTTTCAATCGCTGGTGAGGGATAGGAACCATAAAGCATGATCCCCGGCCGCACCAGATTCCCCGAAAAGGAAGGAAAAGTTGTGAGCGTGGCACTGCTTGCCATATGAAGATACCGGCTGGAGATTCCCATCTCCCTGGCCATGGCCAGACCTTCTTGATATTTCCTCCACTGATATGCAGTGTAAACCTCTTCTCCGTCCGTCATCGAGAAGTGAGACAGGAGGCCTTCAATCTCGATGTCAGGATACTTTCTTAAGTCTTTTAAAAAGGCAGGGAAAAGTTCAAAAGGCACGCCCAGCCTTCCCATCCCCGTATCCACCTTGAGATGAATCTTTACTCTCTTTTTTCTCTTCTCCGTCGCTTTTGATAAATGTTTCAACGATTCAATATCGAAGACGACAGGGGTGAGGCCATATCGGATGATCTCTTCTGCATCGCCTTTAAAAATCCCTCCAAAAATGAGAATGGGAGCTTTCACTCCCCCTTTTCTCAACTCCACCCCTTCTTCAGGAATGGCAACGCCTAAATATTCCACTCCCAACTTCTCCAGTTTCAAAGAGACGGGAAGGGCCCCGTGGCCATAAGCATCTGCCTTTACAACCGCCAAAATTGATACGCCTCTGGGGATATGCCTCTTAATCTGCCGGTAATTGAAGGCAAGAGCCTTAAGATCGATCTCTGCAATGGTTGGCCTTCCCGTTGAAACAAAGGTTCTCATAAAATTCCGCCCCATTTAGAAAAACAAAAAATTCATAACACCAACATACCATAAAGTCAACGAAAACAGGAGATCAAACGTAACCCCTCAGTTAAAAACAGAGAAAAGGGTCGGGAGGTTCTTCTGTAAAAACCTTGAAGCGAAACCTCTATCCATTGAACTACGTAGGTTCGTTTCCTAAAATCACAATGCAAAGGGCAGGATGGCTGGTTCGCATAACCTCTACGATCGCTTTACAAGGTTTTGGAAGGAGAACCTCCCGACCCTATCGGGTCAGATACCACCCCTTCACTGAGGGATTACAATCAAACCTTCGTCTTGACAATTCAACCCCTTTTCAATAATCTGATTTCCGTGGAAGGGAAATCTGAAAACCTCCAGGTTAAAGTGAATGAGAGAGAGGTCTCTCTCCCACTTCCCCTTACCCTATTCCAGCTCAAAGGTCAGTTCAAAACCGATGCCGATTTGACCCTCCTCAACGGTTTTCCAATGGAATCGGATCAACCCCTTAAACAGGGGGACGAGATCGTCCTCATCAAAAGAGGAGAGACCCCCTCTCCCGAAGAATTCGAATCCCTGATGATGGCAAGACATACTCCCGGGATTCATCAAAAAATTAAAGACTCCGGAGTAGGAATTGCCGGTCTTGGCGGTCTTGGCTCAATGGTTGCAATAGCACTTGCCCGCATTGGGGTCGGGACGCTGATCCTCGTCGATTTCGATGTCGTCGAACCCTCCAATCTTAACCGCCAGCAGTATTTCATCCATCAGATCGGCATGACTAAAGTCAAGGCCATGACAGAGAATATCTCCAAGATAAACCCTTATGTGAGGGTCGTCTGCTTCCATGAAAAACTTGACCGGAATAGTGTGGGGAAAATCTTCAAAGATGTTCAGGTGATTGTCGAAGCCTTCGACAGGGCCGAAGAGAAAGCCATGCTGATCAATGCCATCTCTGAGAAGATGCTTGATAAATATATCGTTGCGGCTTCAGGAGTGGCGGGCTATGGGGACAACAATGAGATTAAAACCATCCGGTTCTCATCAAAAATCTTCATCGTAGGGGATCAAAAGACAGCGGCCCAACCTGAGGTGGGATTGATGGCGCCAAGAGTGGGGATCGCTGCTCACCATCAGGCCAACCTTGTTTTAAGAATCCTACTTGGAGAAGAGAAGTAACACAATGAATTCGGAATGTGGATTGCGGAATGCGGAATTTTTAACACATTTCTTTGGAGCTTTTTGATTTAAATTCCGAAATCCGAACTCCGCATTTGATTAGTCCAGTTCTTTCACCACGGCCACTTCGTCACAGTCAGGGAATTTGACGCATTTGAGGCAGTCCGTCCATATCTTATGGGGAAGAACGCTTTTATCCACTACCTTGAACTTTAACCTCTCAAAAAAATCAGGCCGGTAGGTGAGAGCGAATACTCTCTCCATGCCTAAAGCCTTGGCCTCTTTCAAACAGGCCATTACCAGTTTCACACCGATCCCTTTCTTTCGGGCCTCCTCCTGAACAGCCAGAGAGCGTATCTCTCCCAGGTCTTCCCAACAGACATGGAGAGCGCAGATCCCAACGATTTTACGGTTCTGTAGGAAAACGTAGAAGTCTCGCAGATGATCATACAGTTCCATCAAGGACCGAGGGAGAATATCCCCACGGGTAGAATACTGTTTGATCAACTGTTGGATCTCCTTCACATCACTCAATTTGGCTTTTCGAATCATCTTTCTTTCTCCGTGCTGGTGATCAAATCCCCCCTCGCCCCCCTTTTCTAAAGGGGGGTTGCCTGCCTGCCGGTAGGCAGGGGAGGATTTGATGTGACACGAATCACGCATCACGTCTTTTTGGCATTCTCAATCATCTCTTTCGCATGGGCCTGTGTCTTTTCGGTCACCTTCACTCCTCCAAGCATTCTCGCAATCTCATCCACGATGGCTTCCTTCTCCAACCGGTCTACTACAGTAACCGTTCGCCTTCCTTTAACCTCTTTTCTTACGCTGTGGTGATTGTCGGCAAAACAAGCGATCTGTGGAAGATGGGTCACGCAGATGACCTGATGGTGTTTGGAAAGTTCTTTCAATGTTTTCCCCACCACCTCTGCAATGGCTCCACCGATCCCGGAATCCACCTCATCGAAGATCAAAACCTGTCTTCCTCCGACCCTGGCCAGAATCTTCTTTATCGCTAACATCATTCTCGAAAGTTCCCCTCCGGAGGCGATTTTGGCAAGGGGCTTAACCTCCTCTCCCACATTGGGAGAGATGAGGAACTCCACCCGATCCATCCCTTTCGGAGAGAAAGCGCCGTCCTCCATCCGGATCTCAAAAGTGGTCTTTTTCATCCCCAGAGATCCCAACTCTTTCTCCACAGACTTCTTCAACTCAGAAGCCACTCTCTTCCTCTCCCATGAAAGTTTTTTCGCCAGGGCGATCATCTCTCCCTGGAGGGAACCCAGAATGCCCTCCAGCTGAGAAAGGTTCTCTTCATTGGAGGTCAATGAACTCAATGCCTCTTCAACCTTTCCCTTGAAAAGGAGCACCTCCTCCACGGTTGGACCATATTTCCTCTTCAGACGGTCGATCTCCTCAAGTCTGTTCGCCACTTCTTCCAGTCTCATCGGGTCGACTTCGATCCTTCTCAAATAATTTCTCAGGTTGAGGGCGACCTCCTCCAATTGGATGGATGCCGTCTCCAGACTTCTCATCACTTCGCAAAGGGATGGATCAATCGCGGCCATCTCACTTCCCTGCCGGAGGATTGTTTGAATCCGCTCGACGGTAGAGCCTTCCCCTTCGTAGAGCAATTCATTGGACAGGCCAACAAAGTCCATCAACTTCCTGGAGTGGCTGAGAATCCTTTGTTCCTCTTTGAGGGCCTCCTCCTCTCCGGTTTGAATGCCGGAAGCCTCAATCTCCCCTAACTGGAAAACCATCAGCTCCTTTTCCTTTATCCCCCTCTCCTTCTCGTCCCGAACCCTCTTTATCTCTCCGGAAAGAGAAACGACCCTCTCGAAATGTTCTCGATATTCTTCTCGAAGATCGACCAATCCACCGAACTCATCCAGGATGTCAAGATGGGTCTCGGCACGCTGGAGAGACTGGTGTTCGTGCTGTCCATAGATGCTGAGCAGTTTTTCCCCCATCTCCGAAAGGGTCCCGAGGGTAGTTAGATTCTCATTGAGGAAGGCCTTCCCCCTTCCTGAGCGGGAGATCATCCGTCTGACCAGACAGGCCTCTTCCTCTCCAGAGCTATTGATTCTGGCGGACTTCTCTTTGATCTTCTCTTTAACCTCCTGATTGCTTGAGATGTCGAAGAGCGCCTCGACACTCGCCTCTTCTTCAGAACTGCGGATCAGCTCCTCACCCGCTCTATCCCCCAGGAGGAGGTGAACCGCATTGAGAATGATCGATTTGCCCGTCCCCGTCTCTCCGGTGATAACATTAAAACCCTTCGAGAAGGAGAGGTTCACCTCGTCAATAATGGCAAAATTTCTGATGCGAAGTTCGAGTAACATAACTTATGAGTAATGAGTTCGGAGTTCGTAGTTCGGAGTCAAACAGTAATCCTTTTCAAATTTTGTTTAAGGTTTTTAAACTCCGAACTCCGAACTCTTGACTCCGAACTGTTGTTATCTTTCTCCCCATTTCAATTTTTTTCTCAGGACCTCAAAGTAGTGCCGATAGGGCGATTTGATCAGAAGGATTTTCCCCTCCGCCTTCTTCACCTCGACCACATCCCCAAATTCCAGGACAAACCCCTGCTGTCCATCCAGGGTTAGAATGACTTCCTGTTGTCTGGACTTCAAAATGGCCCGGACCTCCACATCATCGGGGATCACGATCGGACGATTGGTCAGGGTATGGGGACAGATGGGGGTGATGATGATACAGTGCAGGGATGGATAGACAATGGGCCCCCCGGCAGAAAGGTTGTAAGCGGTTGAACCGGTGGGGGTCGAAATGATCAAGCCATCCGATTTAAAGGTCGTTAAATACTCCCCATTGATGGTTGTCTCAAGGTCAATAATCCGGGCTAAAGCCCCTTTATTGATCACCGCATCGTTTAGTACAATAAATTTTGCCAGTCTTTCTCCTCGCCGTATCACGGCGGCATGAAAGACCACCCTTTCATCGGTCACAAAATCTCCCTGGATCACCCGCTCGAGCACCCGATACAGTTCCTCGAGCCTGATCTCCGTCAAGAAACCGAGCCCTCCCAGGTTGACTCCGAGGATGGGAACCTCATGGCTTCCCACCAGTCGGGCCACGCTGAGAAGCGTTCCATCGCCTCCCAGGACAATGATCATTTCCGCATGGGATGGAATCTCTTCCCTTTTAACAGGGTTTAAAAAGGGAGCCGTCAGGTTTGGTCTGAGGGACTTTCCTATCTCCTCTTCAATATACACCTCAACCCCTTTAGGCTGTAACCACTCCACCAACTGTCCGGTAATGGTCACCGCCTCCGGTTTATTCTGTTTGGCAATAATACCGATTCGCTTCATCGTTTACCCCATTGGACCCGTATGGCGTGTCCGTTGTCCGTCTCCGGACAAAATTAAACAGGCACGATTCACAGTCACGCTTTTTACCTTCGATGGTACACAAGGGAGGGGTCTTTTGTCAATTGAGAGGTCTGAGTAAAGGATGGAATTTGGAAATGAGACGGCGATGATGTCGGTGAGGGTGAAAAAATTTTCGCTTATCTATTCACCTTCACCATCACCAACATGTTTTATTCAATAATGGCAATGGTTGCTTCTGCCTCCACCTCCTGCCCGGACGATACACACACTTCTTTGATCACCCCGGTGACTGGAGCGACAATGGGCATTTCCATCTTCATGGCTTCGAGCACTGCTACCTGATCATCTTCCTTGATCTGATCCCCTGCCTTGACTGAAACAGAAACGATCTTCCCGACCATAGGTACTGTTACGGATGTTGCCATGCGTACCTCCTCCTGAACGTATCCGTGTCTGTTTTCCGTGACCGTGGAGGAGAAAAGGCTTAAAGGTTTTTTAAAAAAGAATTCTCCATACGGACACGTGACACCCCTGCCTGCGGTAGGCAGGGATGCTGGACACGTTTCGTAAAATTTAACCTTAACCGACCCTCATTTGTCAAGGCTTTTTCGGGGAGAGCTCTGAAAAATTACTTTTCGCTCTCTGATTACACACCTGCCTACCGCAGGCAGGGATTTCAAAAAATGATTCCACAGATTTTTCCTTATTTATCATTGATGGTCTCGTAAAAAGTCTGAAAATGAGATTTTTTGTCATTCCTGCAAAAGCAGGAATCCAGTATTTTCATGTAGTTAGAATTCTCTGGACTCCCGTTTTCACGGGAATGACGACTTTTTACGATTCCATCATCAATGCATTTCTAATCTGTGTAATTGGTTCCTAATCCGTGTAATCAGAGATTTCTGGACTTTTTTGGAAATCTCATAAAAAAATTTGACATCGAGGAGATATTATAATAACTTATGTGAAATATTTAACAGCAAGAGTGATTTGTGGTCTGAGTGTCAGTTTATCAAACAGGAGGGATCTATGGAGATTAAGAAGATTGGCGTATTGGGCGCGGGCTCTATGGGGAATGGGATTGCTCAGGTGGCAGCCCAGGCCGGTTATCAGGTGGTGATGAGGGACATCGAAGACCGTTTTGTTGAGAACGGCCTTAAAGCCATCGATAAGTTTCTTTCCAAAACCGTCGAAAAAGGAAAGATGACCGAAGAACAGAAGAAAGGGATTCTCTCCCGAATTAAAGGGACGACCCGGATGGAAGATTTAAAGGACGTAGATTTTGTCATCGAGGCGGTCTTTGAAGACCTGGAATTGAAGAGGGACGTATTTAAAACACTCGATGAAGTTACCGGGCCGCATGTCATCCTGACTACCAACACCTCTTCGATGTCCGTGACAGAGATTGCCATGGCTACGAAGAGGCCTGAAAAGGTGGCAGGGATGCATTTCTTCAATCCGGCCCCCCTCATGAAACTGGTTGAGGTGATCAGAGGATATTACACCAATGACGAGACCACCCAGGTTGTCATGGAGATGTCCAGAAAAATGGGGAAGGAACCCGTCGAGGTGAAGAAGGATACCCCGGGATTTATTGTCAACCGCCTCATGATCCCCCATTTCTTAGAGGCCATCCGCATGGCGGAGGAAGGGATTGCCTCGATTGAGGACATTGATAAGGCAGTTAAGCTTGGGCTCAACTATCCAATGGGGCCATTCGAATTGATGGACCTCACGGGTGCTGACATTGCCCTTCATGTGACGGAATACCTCTACAAGGAATTGAACAAGGAGAGCAAATGGTCCACCCCTACCCTGTTGAGGTCAATGATCCGTGCCGGAAAATTAGGAAGGAAAACAAAAGGAGGCTGGTATAAATATTAAAAAAAGTGAGAGGTGATTGGTGATTTTTGATCCGCAAAAATTTTTTAACGAATCACTCCTCACCATTCACAAAATAAGGAGGAAAGTTTATGACCAGATTAAACAAAGCCTATATTCCATTTCGAGGTTACTACTCTTCCCCGTTCTGCCGCTGGCAGGGAAGCCTTGCCAATGAAAATGCCATCTCCCTTGGAGCGGCGACCGCCAACAGGTGGTTCAAAAAGAGAAAACTGGATCCTACCATCATCGACTATC
>Ga0214473_10000676_pt1 | contig 47572 bp, 35 predicted proteins | sample RVTome_7_FD_203509 | JGI IMG/M metagenome (GOLD analysis project Ga0214473, IMG submission 203509) | Soil microbial communities from uranium-contaminated site in the Upper Colorado River Basin, Wyoming, United States - RVT98D197 | ecosystem: Environmental > Terrestrial > Soil > Contaminated >...
GAGTGGCTTAAACCAGTCCCGAGAATTCGGGACTAAACTGCCGCAGAACATCAGAGTTTTTACTTTTACTGGAGAGATGGGTGAGTGGCTTAAACCAGCAGTTTGCTAAACTGCCGTATGGGTAACTGTACCGGGGGTTCGAATCCCCCTCTCTCCGCAACCCCTTCATGAACCCCGCCAACGGCGGGGTTCATGAAGGGGTTGCCGGGTACTCCCCCCATGGGATAACGCCCGAACGAAGAGAGGTGGTGTTAACTTCTGATATTAAAATTCCTCACGATTTCCAATTATATTTGTAATACCTGATGCTCAGGTATTTTAACTACAGTTTATGAAACCTGTTTATTTATTTCTTTCATTTTGGCTGATTATTTCTGCCTGCAGTTCTAACCAGGAGAAAAACCCGGAAGAAAAATTTACAAATGAAACAACACGAGGAGTGGTTTCAGATGATTCACTTCTGACTCTTGTACAATATAATACTTTTCAATATTTCTGGAATGGTGCAGAACCAAACTCCGGGATGGCCCGTGAGCGATTTCATGTAGATGGTATCTATCCTGAGAATGATAAGAACGTCGTCACATCGGGTGGTAGCGGTTTTGGAATAATGGCTATTCTTGCTGGAGTTGAGAGGGGTTTTATATCAAGGGAAGAGGCATTTACACGTTTTTGCCGGATAGTTGATTTTCTTGAAAAAGCTGACAGGTTCCATGGTGCCTGGTCACACTGGATTTATGGTGAATCAGGTAAGGTAAAACCATTCAGTCCAAAAGATGACGGGGCAGATATAGTTGAGACAGCCTACCTTATGCAGGGGCTGCTTACCGTAAGACAATACTTCGGTAATGGTTCAGAAAAAGAAAAAGTATTGGCATCCGATATTGATAAACTCTGGAGAGAGGTTGAATGGAACTGGTTTACGAAAGGAGGAGAGGATGTTCTGTACTGGCACTGGTCTCCTGATTATGGATGGGATATGAATTTTGCAGTAAGAGGATATAATGAATGTCTTATCCTTTATGTACTTGCAGCATCTTCTCCTACTTATCCAATTTCTGCTGATGTTTACCATAAGGGTTGGGCAAGGGGGGGTGCTATAAACACAATTAGTGAGAAGTACGGGTATGTACTGACTCTGCGGCATAATGGTGCTGAGGAATATGGGGGACCATTATTCTGGGCGCACTATTCATATCTTGGATTGGACCCCAGGAATCTCAAAGACAGTTATGCAGATTACTGGCAACAAAATGTCAATCAAACGCTGATTAACCGGAAGTGGTGTGCTTTAAACACAAAAGGATACAAGGGGTATAGCGAAGATTGCTGGGGACTTACAGCCAGCTATTCCATCGACGGATATTCATCTCATTCTCCGGGAGAAAAGAACGATCTGGGAGTAATTTCACCAACAGCTGCTCTTTCTTCATTTCCATATTCTCCTGACCATTCTATGAATGCAATTAAACACTTTTATTATGTTCTTGGAGATAAAATCTGGGGAGAATATGGTTTTTATGATGCATTTAGTGAACAAAAGAATTGGTTCCCACATAGATACCTTGCTATTGATCAGGGTCCTACTGTTGTGATGATCGAAAACTACAGGAGCGGGTTGCTTTGGAATCTCTTCATGTCATGTAAAGAGATTAAATCAGGTTTAAAAGTGCTTGGTTTCAACACGGGGAATTGATTTTAATATATTTAAAAATAAATTGTTAAGGATTTGAGAAAGATGTTATTAAATAGTGTACCTTTGCACCGTAATTTTTAAAGATAGACGATTCTAATAATTAAAATAGATCGGTGTTGAAAAACAAAATAATGAAGTTAATTGATTTAAAAAAAATGAAAAACAAGATTTTTATGGGATTAGCAGCCATTGCTATGGTTGCTCTCCTTGCAGGTTGTGGTAAAAAGCCACAGGTTGAGATTGATGCAGCTAATGTGGCTATTGAGGCTGCAAAAACTGCTGAAGCTACAGTTTATGTTCCGGCGGAATTTGCTGCTGTACAGGATTCGATGAATGTAATTATGGCAGAAATTACAGCTCAGGATTCAAAATTGTTTAAGAAATTTGGAAATGCAAAAATCAAATTGGAAGAAACAGTAACTCTGGCTAACCAGGTTACAGCCAATGCTGCAGTTAAGAAGGCTGAAGTCAAGAAAGAGGTTGAAACCTTAATGACAGAGATTAAAACCGTCATCGCAGAGAACAAAACTCTAATGACCAAAGCTCCAAGGGGAAAAGAGGGAACTGCAGTTCTTGAGCAGATGAAAACTGAAATTGCAACTATTGAAGCAGCTGTTACTGAAGCTCAGGTTATGTATGATAAAGGCGCATTTATGGATGCTCTCAATAAACTTAAGGCTGGAAAAGAGAGAGCCGATGGTATTAATGCAGAACTTAAAGATGCTATTGCCAAGGTAAACGCAAGAAGATAGAATATAATACCTTTCTAAAACGAAATGATCCCCGGGAATTTCCCGGGGTTTTTTTTAAAATCCTCACATTTTGTATGAGAAAGCTCAGAAAAGAGGTGCTGATTTTCTCTTTTACGGCAGTATCCATACCGTTGGTTGTAATATTGTTGATCCATTTTACACCTGTGCCTCCCATAGATAAAGTGGAATACGCCAGAGCAGCAATTTCTTCGGCGTGGAAAAGTAAAGCAGATGCTTTTGCGAATAGGCTTTACACCGAAGCAAGTATATATTATGATTCAGCAATGGCAAACTGGCAAGAAGAAAACAGGAGGTTTTTGTATTTCAGGGATTATGAAAAGGTTGCCATGTTTGCTGATCTCTCAGCAAAGAGAGCCAGTGAGGCTTCAGAGAACTCCAACATAAGTGCGTCGAAGCTGAAGATAAGACTCGCTCAGAAAATTGATTCTCTCAATAGGCTGATTTTTGAAATCAACGACATGTTCCATACCTATCCTATGACCGCTGAGATAAGGGATCGGATCTCAAGAGGAAAGCTTCTGCTAAAAGAAGCAGAAATAGCAAATAGTAATCGTCAGTACCTCCTGGCAAACAGGAAAATATCTGATGCGGAATATCTTCTCACTGCGTCATATAGTAATGTGAATGAAAATCTTAAGAATTATTTTAAATCCTATCCTGACTGGAAGAAATGGATTGACAATACTATTAGTGATTCTAAGAAAAACAGGGTCTATTCAATAATTATTGATAAATTTTCACGTAAGTGTCTCATATATCTTAATGGTATTAAAAAATATGAATATGAAGCTGAACTGGGCAGAAATTGGGTTGGTGATAAACGTGTAAGAGGAGATAAAGCAACTCCTGAAGGTATGTATAAAATCAGTAAGAAAATGGAAGGGAACAAAACCAAATACCATAAAGCTTTGCTGCTGAACTATCCTAACGAGGACGACAAGAAGAAATTCAAATCCGAACTGGAGAACGGATCATTGCCGGCTTCAGCAACTATTGGTAGTATGATCGAGATACATGGTAACGGAGGTAAGGGTGTTGACTGGACAGATGGATGTATAGCACTTACTGACAGTGATATGGATAAGGTATTTGGAATTGCCAAAGTGGGGACCACTGTTACAATAGTCGGATCGATGGTTGATCTTAAAAATATAGCAAAGAGATAAATTCTATATTATGAGTACTGACAAAGAAATAAATGATGCATTTAAACCTGGAGATGAGATAAAGGAGGATAACTCCGATCTTAGTAAAGAGAGAGCTCTTTTTCAGATAATTAATTCATTAAGGAATAGGAGCCGTCAGAACAGAACTCATTCAAATATCTTGAAATTCCTGATTATTGCTTCTGTTACAATTATTGGTCTGTTTTTATTCATTCTCTTTTTTCTTTATACAATTCCTGCATTACAGGAGTTTATGTCAGTCAGAAAAAAAGAGTTAATCGCGAACCAGGATCTGAAACAGGACCCATCCTATAAAAGACAGATAAGTCTGATGACCAGAGACAATCAACGGCTGTCAAGAAAATATAATGCATATACCTCCGGGCAATCATATATCATAATAAATACCACCGATAACAGGTTCTTACTTTACAGGAACAAAAAACTTATCAGAGAAGGATTCTGTAGCTCTGGTAGCTATACTCTTCTCCAAACTGAAGGCGATAAACACTGGATATTTAAGACACCAAAAGGGAAATATTGGATACAGGGCAAGACAACCAACCCTGTATGGAAAAAGCCTGACTGGGCCTTTGTAGAAGAGGGATTACAAATTCCTCCCAAGGATGATTATTCCCGGTATGAATATGGAGTTTTAGGTGATTATGCATTGTCAATAGGCGATGGCTACCTCATCCATGGTACAATATATAAACGATTTCTTGGAATGCCAGTTACTCATGGCTGTGTCCGGCTGAATGATGAAGATCTTGAGGTAATATTCAATACACTTAATATTGGGTCAAAAGTTTATATTTTCTGATGATAATGCTAAAAATATGAAGTCTGAGATTATCAAAATTGATTCGGTGATAAAAAAAAGGATACTTGTAGCTGGTATAATATTACTTGTATTCATTATCTATTATTCATTCATGAATATGTTAAGCTCGTCAAGGAAAATGAAAGAGATAGAGAATGAATTTAAAATTATCCCTGATGAAACCAATGCAATTGACGAAAGGATTCAAACTGATTCATTATATCTTAAATTGCTAAAGGAGAGAGCTTTTTTGCAGTCGAAGATAACGATGGCCGGAACTGATTCCAATTATCTCATCATAAACCTTAAAGACAGTATAGCAAACATTGAAATAAGTGGTGTAGTGGTTCATATAGTGAAGATCAGCAATATCCGGACCAGTAAGATACTTCTTAATGGAAATGAAAACATAATATTTTCAATGCTTTCATCTCCTCTAAGGATATTGAGTGAAATATCAACCATTGAAAAGGAACCTGTTATGATCAAAATGGCACCAAAGGATACTTCGGAGTATATCCCGGATATAATGCCAGATACATCCTATATTGAGCCTGTCAATTATATTCTGGAGACGACCAATGGCATAAGGATCTATGTTTATCAGGAGGAAAAAAACATACTCAGTGAAAGGATAAATATTATCATTTTCGACACAAAGGAGAGATTCAGGGATTTCTGGAGCTCATTGAAAAAGGTTGTCCTTGTAAAAGTGCCGGAATATCATCCTTTTATAAAGATCAGGATCCCGAGGGCGGATGCAAAAATTATCTACAGGGCAATTCCCAGGGACGGCCTTGTAGGTGTTTATTTATAATGGTTAATTTCTTTTTAAAGGAATTTATCTTCCGTATTAAAAAAAAATGTAGGTTTGATGAAGTGACGTGCACTTAACCAGAATTTACATGGGAAGATTTACGGGCATTATAGGAATTATTGTAATACTGGGACTAGCATTCTTGTGGTCGAATAACCGGAAAAGGATTAATTATCGCCTCGTACTTACTGGTCTGCTCCTGCAAATCGCTCTTGCAATTTTTATTCTTAAAGTACCCATTGGTCAGGACATATTCTACTGGCTGGGAAAAGCAATTAATAAGCTACTGGATTTTTCCAAGGAGGGTGGCTTATTTGTTTTCGGGGATCTAACCAAAATTACCCAGATCCTTCCGGAAGGTATTGTAAAAAGCGGTGTTTTTCTTTTCATATTGCTCCCGACAATAATTTTTGTCTGTGTACTGGTTGCCATGGCCTACCATATTGGATTGATGCAAAGAGTTATTGCAGTTATCGCCAGGTTCGTTCATTGGGCTATGAGAGTGAGCGGCAGTGAAGCATTATCGAATGTCGCAAGCGCTTTTGTAGGGCAGGTGGAAGCCCAGATAATGATTCGTCCATATCTTTCAGGAATGACAATGTCAGAGCTGCTGGCATCGATGACAGGAAGTATGGCATGTATTGCAGGAGGTGTTATGGCTGTTTATATATCTATGGGGGTTCCTGCACCATATCTGCTTGCTGCAAGTCTTATGGCTGCGCCCGGGGCTCTGGTAATATCCAAAATTGTCTTTCCCGAAACTGAGGAATCAGAAACCAAAGGTAAGGTAAAACTTGAAGTTAAGAAGGAACATTCGAATATAATGGATGCTATTGCACATGGGGCAAGCGATGGAATGAAGATTTCCATTAATGTAATTGCAATGTTAATTGGCGTGATAGCACTAATTGCTCTTGTTGATGCACTCCTGGGATACTTTGGCCAGTTTCTTGCCTGGACAGGGTTATCGCTGAATTCATTGGGTCTGGATCTGGAACACCTGCGTCTGAAAGATGTTGTCGGAGCATTTTTCAGCCTTTTTGCAATAGTTATGGGAGTGCCACCATCTGAATCATTAGATGTGGGATCATTGATGGGGACTAAAATGGTGATTAATGAATTTGTTGCCTATTCCGATCTTACTCCAATGATACAACAGGGTGTTCTAAGTGCAAAATCAGTTGTAATTGCAAGTTTTGCGCTTTGCGGATTTGCCAATTTCAGTTCGATAGCTATCCAGCTTGGTGGTATCGGAGTGTTGGTGCCTAACCGAAAAGCCGACCTGGCCAAACTGGGATTCAAAGCAATGCTATGTGGCACCATGGCTTCATATATCTCAGCCTCCCTGGCAGGAATGCTGATGTAGGGTTTAAGGGTGTGAGTACATGAGGTTCAGGGGATTACGCCCTCTCTTCGTTCGGGCGTGATCCCATGGGGGGAGTACCCGGCAACCCCTTCATGAACCCTTCGGGTTTTCATTTATTTTCCCTCCGGTCTTTCAGAATGCAAGCATTCTTCAGACCTTCGGTAAAATAAATGACCCCGCCAATGGCGGGGTTCATGAAGGGGTTGCGGAGAGAGGGGGATTCGAACCCCCGGTTCCGCGATAGCGGAACAACGGTTTTCGAGACCGCCGCATTCGACCACTCTGCCATCTCTCCTTATATATTTTAGCCGCATCACCACGGCGTCTATCCCGAGTACTCGGGACCATCTCTCCTTATTACAATACAGGTCGACAAAAATAGTAAATATTTATTTTAAGTTTGGCAAAACCGAATAATATGGAATACCTTCCTAATATATCTTAAAATCTGTTTGTTAAAAACTTAACAGTGTTTTTTTGATTACAATTAATAATAGTCTTATTTTGTAAAGTATAAAGTACAAATCATTAAATAAATAGTTATGAAACCATTTTGTAAAATATTGTTATTTAGTGCATTGCTTGGAATAGTAATGACGAGTTGTAATGAGAAAGCTGAAGTTGATACCACCAATCCTTTCTTTACTAAATATGATACTCCATTCGAAGTGCCTCCTTTTGAAAAGATAATGGCTAAACATTATATACCAGCATTCGAAAAAGGTATGGAAGAGGGGAGGGTGGAAATAAACGCAATAGCCACAAGCACCAAAAGACCAACTTTTGAAAATACAATAGTTACGATGGACAGGTCAGGTGTGCTACTTCAAAATGTCTCCCATGTATTTTTTGCTCAGGCCTCAGCAAATACAAATGATTCCCTGCAGAAGATTGAGATGGATATATCTCCGATTCTTTCCATATATCAGGATGATATATTACTTAATGCTGACCTGTTTAAGAGGATCAAATCAGTATATGATAATCGGGATAATCTTAAGCTTAATGCCGATCAGCAATTCTTACTTGAAAACCTCTACAAGGAATTTGTCAGGAACGGAGCAAATCTGAATCAACAGGATCAGGATACACTTAAAGTTCTTAATCAAAAGTTATCGGTGCTTACTGTTCAGTTCAGCCAGAATGTTCTTGCCGAAACAAATAACTATAAAATGTTCGTAAAAAAGGAAGATCTTAAAGGGCTTCCCGAGTCTGTAATAGCTACCGCTGCTGAAACAGCAAAGGGTGCCGGACAGGAAGGAAAATGGGCTTTTACTACACAGAGGCCCAGTATATTTCCATTCTTACAATATTCTGAAAACAGGAATTTGCGCAAAGAGATTTTTAATGCTTACACCAACAGAAGTAATAATAGTAATGAATTTGATAATAATTTGATCCTGGCCAGGATAGTCAGCCTGAGGGCTCAAAGGGCAAAACTCCTTGGCTATAAGTCTCACTCCCATATTATCCTGGAACCACGCATGGCTAAAGTGCCTGAAAATGTGTTTAACCTTTTGGACAACCTGTGGGGAAAAGCTATCCCTGTTGCCAGAAATGAGGTGTCTGAGATGCAGATGATAATCAACAGAGAAGGAGGTAAGTTCAAACTCGAACCATTCGACTGGTGGTATTATGCCGAAAAACTGAGGAAAGAGAAATATGATTTAAATGACAGCAAGTTAAGACCTTATTTCAAGCTTGACAATGTGCGTGACGGAGTTTTTACAGTTGCCAACAAATTATTCGGAATTACATTTACCCCACTTGCCGATCTTCCAAAGCCTCATGCTGAGGCCCAATCCTTTGAGGTTAAAGAGGCTGATGGCTCGCACCTGGGAGTTCTCTACATGGATTTTTATCCAAGGGAAAGTAAACTTCAAGGTGCATGGCAGGAAGAGTATCGTAGCTACCATGTTATCAATAAAAAGGGTATATCTCCTGTTGTAACAACTGTCTTCAATTTTACAAGGCCAAGTGGTGATCTGCCGGCACTCCTCAGTGTTGAGGAGGCCAGCACATTATATCATGAGTTTGGTCATGCACTGGATGCTCTTTTCAGTAAGTGTACCTATAATACGACCTTTGTTGCATGGGACTTTGTCGAGTTGCCTTCGCAACTAATGGAACATTGGGCAACTGAACCTGAGGTCCTTAATATGTATGCCAGGCACTATGAAACAAATGAACCAATTCCGGCTGAATTGGTTGAGAAAATTAAGAACAGCGGTTATTTTAATCAGGGATTTGAGACGGTGGAATATCTTGCTGCTTCGCTGCTCGATATGAAATATCATACATTGGAGGCTCCGGCTACGGTTGATATTCAATCCTTTGAAAAGGAATATTTTACGGAAATTGGATTGATACCTGAAATTGTTTCACGTTACAGAAGTACATACTTCCTTCATATTGCAGGTGGTTATGATTCAGGCTATTACAGTTATATCTGGGCTGCAGTGCTTGATAATGATGCATTTGAAGCCTTTAAAGAGAAAGGAATATTCGATAAGTCGGTCGCTGCTTCTTACCGGAAGAATATTCTTGAAAAGAATGGTACAATGGATGCAATGCAGATGTTTGTCAACTTCCGTGGAAGGGAGCCAGTGATCGAACCTTTACTCAAAAATAGGGGATTGATGCAGGAAGCCGCTGCAAAAAACTAAAAAGCTTCACTAATATCTTTGAGACTCAATCCTAATATGCTTCTGGAAACCTTGTCAAGTTCCTCAGGGTTTCCTGTTAGGTGCAGCGTGAACTGTATATGCCTGAGACTCTCTCCCGGCTTTAATTCAGCAGCCGGGGAGGATGTTTCAAGTTCATAAAATGGACCCATCTGGGATCCGTCTTCAAGCGGACCATCATTATATGAATTAAGTACATCGCCTGAATAAGGATCATCCTGTATCTGCCATGATGAGTTGACATAATCACCCCTCCCCTCAGGTAACCTGCATATTAAGAGAGTAAGGATCTTATTATCGGAATCATAGCTTCCCATTGTACCTGTAGCTCTTACTGGTGATACACCAATTTTGCCCCTGCTTTTTCCATCAGCACGGAAAAAGATATGACTGCCATCTACCTTAAGACGGTCATCAGCGATTTTACCAAAATAATTATCATTTACCCTGGGACCCATAGATTTATCGTCGCCAGGTTTTACGGGGATTACAACAACTACAGATGGTGCAGGATTAAACATGCCAAGCATCCAGATAGAAAGTAGCCCTTTCTCTTTGCTCCACCCTTTTTCACCTTTATTTGTTATCGAGTTTTCCGACCTGTAGGCAACGCAACTTAAATTCGCAACATCTATTCCAGTCTGCTTAACTATTCCCTTTTCAGAAAGAAGCGTTACCTCTCTTTCAATACGAAGCTTAAATAGTGTCCCGCTATAATTTTCTGTCTCAACATCACAGGCAAAAAGTGCTGATGTATTAGTTGATTTTATAAGTTCGTAGGGAGTGGTGTCAAGGAATGCTGGCGTTTGCCAGTCATCGAAAACAAACGATTTACCTTTGCTGAAAAATATGGAATATTGTCCGCCCTCAGGACCAAGCCATATTCTCTCTTCACCGCCATATGCGTTAATATGAGGCAATATCTTTCCGGAAGATATAAGGTCGTGGTTGATCCATCCAAAGCTGAATCCCCCATCTCCTTCAGCAGTACTTGTCATTACTCTTCCCTGCCATGCCGGAACAAGTGTAATGGCTGATCGGGAATCTCTTAATTCGATTATACTCGTGTACTGTTTCAGGAAATCCCTGTTATAACCGTATTGTTGCAAACTGTCAACTTTCATTATAAGTTTCTTTTGATTAATATTTTCAGCTTGTTCAGAACCTGTGCACGATGCCAGTATCAGAATGGCGATTGAAAATAGTGATATCTGTTTCATAAGATTATCGTTTAAGTTACTGTTAATTATTTAACAGCAGAGTTTTTGTTTTTTTTGGTTTCCAGAAATCTGTATCTTCTCCAGAACGGGAGCGAGGTAAATGAGGTAAACCGAACAAGGTATTTTACAGGCTTAAATCCCATGGCATAGTGCATTATCCTGTAAAGAAAAGCTGTTATTAGTACCATCCCACAAATTCCAATAATATTAGCAGTTAATCTCCACCACCATATATCAGGTTGAATATTAAGAGCTTTGATTATGAACAGAAAGATCTGGGTGTTGATAGCCGTGAAAATTATCCAGAAGGCCAAAGCCATTCCATGTGCAGCCTCAATAGCTCTCTCCGGGCATCGGTTCAGACATCTCATGCAACTTTCGCACGTCAGCTTCCAATATGGACGGCCACCAACAAGTTTAATAGATGATGTTGGACATTCTTTGATACAAATACCACAATTATTACAGTTGTAATTGGCAATAAAGGTCTTTGAAAGAAAAAATCTGCCCCCGATATAATATCCAAGAGCAACAGGACTGATTAAAAGATCAACAGGTATGCTCAACAATCCCCTGTATACTTTTTCGCCGGAAAGTATCTTATTTGCAAATTTTCTAACTATCCTTTCACATCTTATAAAGATCGATTCAATAACCTTCTTCCTAAGCCCCGGATGAAGCGGGATCCAGTTTGACGGGAGGTCTACTGGCCTGAATCCAATTATTCTGAAGCCTTTAAGCATTAGTATGAATGCTGGTAGCAGGAGTGCAACCCCGCTAATCCCCGGTAAAAACAATTTATATAGTTTCATCCCTGCACGCGTATTAAGAAGGAATGCCTCTCTGCAAAGGTTCCGGGGAAAACCTGCAATAAACTTTATCATTATTGGAGCCGCATTAAACCCATGAGTCGGGAAGGCAAAGCCAATCAGTGGTTTTTCGTCAGGAAGTGGCATAACAATATCCTCTAACCGGTCAATCCGCTGAACGACTGTTTTAATGCCCCTTTTCTCTGCTTCATCTGCAATCCATTCAGATGAAATGCGGGCGTTGCCTGTTCCGGATATGAAATATATATATAGTGAATTCCAATTATCCATATCTATATCAGAATATTAGAGAATATTATGGCATCTGGCATAATAATTACTAAGATATTTATAATCGGATTATTTTTGCAAATATCTGTTGATAATGATCAGAAAGAAGCTTTGTGGTTTAACTGTTGATGAAATAATGAGTCTTATAGAACCCTCAGGTTTCTCTGTTTCACATGCACTCTCCATCTCTTATAGTATATATAAAGAGAGATCTGGCGAAATATCACAGATAGCAAAAATCCCTAAAAAGCTAAAGGAGGAACTTTCTGCTAAAACCTGCAGTGGGATCTATTACCCTGTAGCTTCCCAGGTCTCGGTGGATAAAACTGTAAAGTATATGTTCCGGTCAGAAAATGGATTGGAGTATGAGACAGTCTATATTCCGGAAAACAAAAGGACAACTGTTTGTGTCTCTGTTCAGTCAGGATGCAGAATGGGGTGTCCCTTCTGTGCTACCGGTAATTATGGTTTCCATGGCAATCTCACGGCAGGTGATATTGTTAACCAGGTAATAAACATCCCTGGGGCAGAAAAAGTTACACATGTTGTCTTTATGGGAATGGGTGAACCAATGGATAATCTCGAAAATGTATTGAAGGCATGCAGGATAATAACATCAGAATGGGGACTTGCCTTAAGTTCTCGTAATGTTACAGTATCGACAGTAGGAATAACTCCGGGAGTTGAGAAATTCCTTTTAAGTTCTGAATGTAACCTTACTGTAAGTCTTCATTCACCCTTTCCCGAGGAAAGAAAATTAGTCATTCCGATAGAAAATCGTTACCCGGTAATTGGAATAGTTGATATGATGAAGAATTTTCCTGCAGGAAAGAGAAGACGACTGAGCCTGGCATATGTAATGATTAATGGTATGAATGACTCTGATTCTCACCTTGAGGCGCTTAAAGTTCTTCTTAAGGGATCAAAAATAAGGGTAAATCTCATACCCTTCCATACAAATAATAATAACACATATACTTCATCCTCAAACGAAAGAATGCAGTATTTCAAACATAATCTTGTTGTTTCGGGAATATCTGCATCTATACGTAAATCACGCGGGACAGATATTTCAGCAGCATGTGGACTTCTTGCGTCCTCTCTCTAACCAGGGTTTATTAATTGAAAGAGATATTCATCAAAATACCCTTCAGGGGTTCTTATCCACTCTTTCTTTACTCCGGCCTTGACAAATCCCAGCTTCACGAAAAGCTCGATACTCTCATTATTGTTTGCCTGGATATTACAGTATAATTGATGAAGCTGTAAGGTTTTAAAACAATAATCCTTCAGACATATGAGTGACATCGAAGCACAGCCTTTCCTTCTGTAGCTTTCATCAGCAATCAGTATTCCGAGTCCGGCCCTTTTATGAAAAGGATCAAAATCAAAAAGGTCGATCGTACCAATTGTAACCCTGTCAGGAATATAATCAATCATAAGACGTAACTGCCCTGTTTCATAGATATTCTTATGCGAATCCTCAAGGTATCTCTTAAGAGTATATTTCGAAAAAGGAGTAATAGTGTTACTTACTGCCCAATAAAAACGGTTGTTTTCCCACTTATATAAAAGTTCAAGATCTTCCGGTTCCAAAGCTCTTAGTTCTATTTCCTTATATTTCATGGTAAGGTAATTTTTCAGACTATTTTTGTATCAGAAGGTTCAGTTCCATGATTTGAGGGTCGATATAATCTTCACGGAAAATCCCGGTACTGCCCAGTCTTTTCTTCGATTCATAATAAATCGATAAAGCCTTCTGAAGACTATCATTCCGATGATATGCTATAGCGAGGTAAAGGTATGTATCAAGGGGAGCATTATCCCCATATTCTATATACTCCCTGTCATTACTTACCACGTTTTTAGATGCAAGTGACAAAAGTCGTAATGCGTCAGCTTTTTTCCCGTCATTGTTTAAATAACATATCCCAAGTTTGGCAGAGAAATTGGGATTTTCCGGATAAATATTGATAAGTGCTTCATAAAGTTCTGCAGCCTTTTCAAAATTTTCATCGTAATAGAAATAGATATCAGCCTCCTGAACTGTTTTAATAAGCTCCTTTTTTGTAAGCTCCTTAGATATTAAGGGTAAGAAATAAAAAAACAGAAAAGCCAGTATAACTACCTTCCTGATAATTTTTATCATTTTATTACTTTCAAAATCCATGGGCAAGCACTATTATGATCTCAAATCTCTTTTTGATTTATATTTTCCAGTTAACATTAGAGGATTCAACTGTTATTTATTTAAAAACGACCATGTTAACTTCAACTATTGAAGCCTCTTTGTACCCTGATTCCTTAAGAGACAATAGAGCATCATCTGCTTCCGGCCTTGAAAGGTATTCGCCGATAGTATACTTATATAATCCGTCATTCCCTTGTATCTCATTAACCCCTTTAAGTCCCTTAAAACTCTGGGATATATTTACCGGTTTCCCTGAGACTAATAGTTGTATTATATAAACTTTTTGAGTTATGGATTGTCTACTCCCTGTATTTAATGTTTCAGTCGATTTCAACTCATTATTCATCTCATATTGGTTCATAACGAGAGCCTCATTAAATCCTTTCTCCTTAGCAAGTGTAAGATATTCCAGGGCTTCAGGTTTATTATAAAATACTCCCAGGATATACCAAAAAACTGTATCCTTTTTTACTGGATTAACGTACAGAGCTTTATCCAGCAATAAATTGTTGAAATAATCAGGCGGGAAAATCTTATTGGTCTTAATCAGAATAATGTTGTATTTCATCGAATAGGCCTGCCTTAGATATTCAGGTGTATAAATATCATTATTCAAAACTATTCCGGTCTGAGGATTTATTATCTCAACAACAGCTCTTCTGTTATATTTTCTTCCTTCCGGATAATCTGATCCCTCACTCGTACTGTTCATTTCTATGAAATCCGATTCTCCCAGTGCTTTCTTGGTAAAGCGGGCTGGTGAAATTCCAGCTGAAGATAAATAGTCTATAACTGACTGAGCTCTTTTATCTGAAAGTAATAAGTTATATTCAGAATCGCCAACATCATCAGAATAGCCATCAACTTCTATCATTAAATCAGAATGTTCAATGAGATTCGATTTAAAAAATTCAAGGGAGTATTTACTTTGCTCTGAAAGTTCATAGCTGTTAAAATCAAACGGAATGTTTAAAGCGGAAAGATAATATCCCGAGGAAACTTTTTCGGGTACCAGGGATACCATAATCGCAATATAGTTTCCTGAAAAATTGAGAGGCAGACTAAGATTTATAGTATCAGTTTTATATCTGTCATGGCTAACAAAAAGCTGATAATCACCTGTGTTTATTGTAAAATTAAATAATCCGCTATCGTTAACAGGTATATTTTGGAACAATTCAGGGGTATTTTTATTTATCAGTTTTATATGTGTTTTCTCAGGATTCAAATCCATTCCATCTAATAAGATAACATTTCCTCCGGCAAGAGTGACTTTGTCAGCAGAATCTTTCGCGACCAGGCTGTAAATATTTCTGGATCTTGTTTTATCATTATATTGACTTGCAATAAACCCGGGCCCATAATTATTAAGATTAAAGAAGATATTATCTGAAGTATTGTTGAAAGGGTATGGTAATCCAACCGGAGTTGTCCAGCTTTTATTATATGATGAGCTGAAAACATCGTACCCCCCCATGCTTGAATGTCCCATCGAACTAAAAATCAAACTCTTTGATTCGGGATCAAAAAACGGAGTGTTCTCATGATAAGGTGTATTTATTACTTTACCACAATTTTCGGGACGCTCCCAGGATCCATCATTCGCTCTCTCCGATTTCCAGATGTCGAGATTGCCTTCTCCTCCCGGCCTGTTACTGGCAAAGAACATTGTATTTCCATCTGGTGAAATGAAGCCATGCGATTCCCAGTAAATACTATTTACGTATTTACCAACACTTTTTATTTTAGACCAGGTAGTGTCTACTCGTTGACTGTAATATAGGTTCCCATCTCCCCCATCATCCATAAATAATATTAGAAGCCGGCCATCGCCAGTGATGGAATTAGAATATAACCTGTCATAACCTCCAATCTGACTGGTTATATTTACAGGTTGCATCCATACACTTTTTTTATATGAACAGTATATGCTGGTCTTCCCATTTTGTTCATGCGTAAAAATAAGAACTGAATCATTTTTTGAAATGACCGGATTGCATGCGCCCTGATACTCTATCAGCCATGGAGCCAAAAGAGTTGGGACCATAGTTAATGGCTTCTTAATCATTTCCATAGCGTACTTGCAATCTCTAATCTGTTTGTCTATATATGAAACTTTCTGAGCATCATTTTTCCCAAGTTTCGTCTTAAAATCGTTGAATAATGAGATTGACTTTTCGAAATTATCATTTAACTGATAAGCATGTGCTAGGTAGAGAAATACATCCCATGGGGCTTTCTCACCATATTCCTCATACTCCTTTTCCGATGCAACGACATTATCGGATGCTTTTTTCAGAAGTAAAAAAGCTTCATACTTTTTGCCATCAATATGTAAATAACATATTCCTAGTTTTGAGGCAATATTACTGTGTAGAGGGTATTTATTATTGAGTATATAATAAAAGTCAGCAGCTCTTTCAAAATCTTCAATTGAAAAATAGTAATTGGCTTCCTGTACTGCTTTTATGAATTCCTTGTCATTAGGTGATTGTGAATACAGATTAACAGCAGAGAACGAAAGAAAAGAGAAGAAGATGACCTTTTTTATTAAGTCATTCATTATTTTGATACTTTCTTGATAAAGATCTCGTCAGGATAACCCTTCCTTATCAAATCCAGTCTTGCAGCATAAGCCTCCTCTCTGGTTTGAAATCTGCCCGTTGTGTATCTGTAAAACTTATCATCATCATTATACATCACTTTCATATCAGTGATGTATGTAAAATAACTGACATCAACAGGATTATGAAGAGCTATCATCTGAACAGTATAATAAAGTACGTCATCGTCGTTTACATTACTATCGTCCACAGCGCTTACATTCATGTTTCTGATCAGAATGCTTGTATCGATGTCCGAGATGGTTGGTATTTCAGTAAGATCGATCTTAGCGTAAACCGGTTCAGGAGTAGGGGCAATAATGAAGGACCTGTCCCGTATTAACGAAACATCTAAGTTTACAATCAGAGTTGGATTGTCTTCCAGGATTGCTGTATCGATGGTTTGAGAAAAATAGCCCAGACCGGTGTACACAATTTTAAAATCACCTGAAGGTACAGAGAAGCTATACAGTCCGCTATATTTATTTGGGTAGCCAACATCTAATGTATCTCCAGAAACTCCGTTGATAAGATGTATGGCATAATTCTCATTAAAAGTCAGAGTGGTATCTACCAGCGCGAATTTCCCTTTTATTTCAAAGATCTGATTGACATGATTATATCCGATTCCCAGGTAAAAAATATCTCTCTTCTTATAATCAGTAGTAATGGTATAATATGCATTTTCCCCATTATTTATGGGTTGAAAGAATTTATCATCATCAGTTGAGTTAATTGGAAACCCAAGGTTCCCAGGAGTTTTCCAGACCGTTCCTATTTTATGACTTTCAAAATTATCATATCCACCCATTGAACTGTGTCCCTCCGATGAAAAATATAATATGGAATCATTCTGTGTTATGAAAGGAGTATCTTCATTGTATGGTGTATTGACTGCGGCACCCAGATTTACAGCAGGACCCCAGTCGTTTGTAGCATCTTTTTCTGAGAGGTAGATGTCGAGGTTTCCCTGTCCTCCATCCCTGTTACTGGTAAAATAAAGCTTATTCCCATCGTACGATACAGCTGCATGGGATTCATAAAATTTAGTATTGATATTTCTATTGAGCTTTTTAATTGGTGTCCAGGCTCCATCGACATATTCTGAGGTATATAATGCACCGTCGTAATTATCAGTTTTGTAAAGAAAAAGCAGAGTCCCGTCTCTGTTCAGCGAACATGAAGAGCAATCTTCTCCGGCATTTATCTCAGCTGTTATTTCGATAGGCGGTTGCCAGATACCTCTCTCTTTTTTAGAAAAGAATATTACATTTACCATTCCTCTTCGTTCAGTATAGACTATTGTATTTCCATCGTAACTTACAGCTGGATTGTCATTAATTGAACCCAGGGTGAAATCACCTCCGAGGCTTTTTCTACTAAATGTCATGGGATTCTCCTGGAAGAGGATAGCATTTTTGCAGGCCTGAATCTGCTGATCTATATATTCCAGGTTCTGCATCCCACCTTTTGTTTTAGTTTCTCTGGCAAGTTTACTAAAGGTTTGAAAGGTATTTAGGCCTTTTTCCAGTTCATTGTTGATCATATAGGCTTTTGCCAGGAAAAAATAGACATCCAGTGGCGCCCTCATCTCCTTATATGATTCAGATTTAGAATCATAACTGGCACTTTTAACAGCTTCTTCAAGGTATGGTATTGATTTCTCTTTTTCTCCCGGAATACTAAGATAGCAGATTCCAATCTTATATTTAATATTCATATTATCAGGAGATTCGAGCAAAATATAGAGTTGATTTGCCAGCTCATATTCTTCAAAAAGGAAATAAGATTCTGCCTGGGCAAAAATATCCTTCATTTCAGCATCAGATTGTGAAAAAGAGGTAACAGGAAAGATAATCAGAATCAATAGCTGAAATGTAAGACCTGATATTTTACCTCTGATATTTCTCATCTGAACAAATATAGTTATTTTTCATACCTTTAGTTCAATGACCTGTCAAATTTTATTTAAACGTAATCTTGTAAATATCCTCCTTCCCATATCCTCCAGATTCCTTTAGCACAGAATAATAACCCGATTTTCCGTCCCTTGTCGGCATAAAAAAGGTATTATCATCGGGAGTATTGAACGGATAGCCCAGGTTCTCAGGTTTACTCCATATTCCGTTGGTTTGCAAATCTGATCTGAAAATATCATATCCTCCTATATTTTCATGTCCCTGCGAACTGAAAAAGAGTGTCTTTCCATTAGAGATGGAGAATGGACGATCTTCATTATATGGAGTATTAATTTCGGGACCCAGATTTACTGCCGGGCCCCAGTCTCCATCCGATTTATGAGAGATATATAGATCGAGTCCACCGAATCCGCCTGGCCTGTCAGAGGCGAAAATAATCTGATCGCCCTCCTCATTTATGAAACCGTGAGATTCCCAGTACCTGGTATTGATATTAATATTGAGTCTTACCGCTTTTGCCCAGCTCGTGCCATCAAACGTGCTGGAAAATATATCACTGTCAAAGTCATCATCTTTTGAAAGGAGTAACAAATTGCCATCAGCTGAGAGGCAGGAGATATAAAAATCACCGTCAGACTGAAGTTCAGGGGTGATGTTAATCGGTGGCGACCATTTACCATCTACAAACCTTGATAACATAACAGCGTCATAGAATTTGAGGGAAACCATATATGCAAATGATTTTCCGTCGGCAGAAATGAGAGGATTGAAATTTGGTTTTTCATCATTCAGAAGATCACCCATATTATCTTCTGAATATGCTACAGGCTTTTCAATTAATCCTTTTGCCATATCGCATACAGCAATCTCATGCTGAATAAAATCGATGTTTTCACGATCGTCGGGAAGAAGTGTTTCGGAATATTTCTTTAAAGCATCTTTAGCCTTATCGAATTTGAAATTAATGCGGTATGCAACAGCAAGTTCATATAATGCGTCATAAGGGGCAGACACCTGGTTAATAGTTCCCTCTTTATGCTTCGCTGACATATTTTTAGATGCATTTTCCAGGTAGCTAACTGAAAGATTCTTTTTACCCGGAATATTAAGATAACATACCCCTATGCTAAAAGCAAGGTTCGAATTTTCAGGAAATTTTTCATACAGCTGGAGATATAAGTTTAATGCATCAGGATAATCATCATTCACAAAAAAATATTCAGCATCAAGGAATATATCCTGTTGATTCTTATTATCCTGAGAAAAAACTGATAAACAAAAAGACAGTATACTAAACAGACAGACAATTCTTTTGAACATATCGCAAGGTTTTGACAAACAAATGTATAAAAATAATGTCAAAAGCACTTTATATCATATTCTTATTTTCTAATCCTCGTTTTTATTCCTTCTTTTCCAGTAAAAGTAGATAAAGGCTAAAAGGCCGGCTCCAAGAATTATCCATAGAAACCAGAATCTGCACTTTGTAACTGGCGTTTGTTGTGCAATTATAACACTATCAGGCAGGTCTTTTTCAGCAATCAAACTGGCGATTGCCTTGTTAACAGCTTCTTCAGGATATTTGTCTTTATCCTTATTAACCAGTAAAAATGATACCAGTTCGCTTGGTGATTTGATTCTTTCTTTTTTAAGATCAATTGATTTCAAGGAGGAGAGAAGAGGCTCTTCAGCATTCTGAATTAAATCACTAAGGAATTGTGTGACTTCAGTATCCCGGAACGAACTGATCCCCGCAAGCAGGTCTGACATCTGACTACTGGTAAGTCCAAGTTTAATAGATTCATCGTAGAACGACTTCAGCCACTTCTCAGCGAGTTTTATATGGCTAAGGTCAACAGCCTTCACCGATTGCCTTATTATATCGCCCGCTTCGGAGGTTTCACTATATGCCAGTATCTTTTCTCTTAACAGGGAAATAGTCGGGTCAGTATCGGTAAGAACATTATGAGCTATATTATTAAGCATTTCTGGTGTAATCTGACCTCCTGTTTTGTCCAGGATATATTTCTGTAAATCCGTCCATGTCTTGAGATTGGATTCATAAATATCCAGGTTGCTCAGTATTCTTTTAAGATTTCCATCTGTTTGTTTCGCCATCAGATCAACTGCAGCCTGTGTTAAAACATTGTCCAAAACAGCTACCCGGAGTGCTAGTTTGTCAACCTCCTCAGGACTAATGCTTTTTTTGGCTGCCTCCTCCTTGATATAGGCAATAAGATCATCGACTTTCCCGAATTGTTGTTTCTCAATATCTGAACCTGCTATAACCATATTGAGTTTATCATTCGTCCTGCTCTTAAGCATGGCAGTGAGAGCAGCTATCTGTTTTTTTGCTATAACACGGCTATATTCCGGACGTACAACAGGTATTTTAGTTATATCCTTTTCCCTTGTGATGAAAACGTCAGTTGTGGTAGAGTTATTAAATCTGTCGGTGAGTTTAAATACAACCTTATTATCTCCGACACCAGGTGCCATTTTATAGTTAAAGATAGAATCGGTGATTAAAAACTGTTCAACAGAAACCAGTGAATCTCCTACCCAATGCTCAATAGTGAGAAAAGATCTTGGCTCAACTTTGAGTGGGAAAAGGATTGAGTCCCCCTTCTGGACAGATATAGTGTTGTTGCTTTCTACTTCCAGATCAGCCATAAAATCAGTTTTTGGAAGTACTGTACCCGGCAGTACGAAACTGTCTAACGGACTAAGAAGGGGAAGATCCAGAGTTTTTACAATTTTTTCTCCGCCATCACTTTCATATGATATCTGATAATTGCCGTGGGGCAGCTCGAATTCATATTCTCCTGTCTCAGGGTTAGAATATACAATCACAGTCTGATTTGGATTATTTATATTCATTGCGCTGATCTTAACGCTATCCCTGATACTGCTCATCAGATCAGCAACTTTGACCATGCCTCTTACAAAAAACTTTCTTGGATGATCATTCGAAAATATCTCAATACGGTATATATCCTGTTGTCCGTAACCATCCGGACTATCTATCGAATAGTACCCCTCATATCCATCTTTCAGGGGTTTGAAAAAGACATCGTCATCAGTTGAATTAAGCGGATATCCAACATTTAATGGAACCGACCATTCACCATTTTCAAGCAGCGTGGAATAAAAAATGTCGTAACCACCCATATTAAAATGTCCTCTGGAGCTGAAAAAGAGAGTCTTATCATCCTGGCTCAGGAAAGGGGTTTCCTCATTATATAGAGTATTAATGACGGGTCCCAGATTCGTTGCCGGACCCCAGTTGCCTGAACTGTCGCGATTAGATACATAAATGTCAAGACCTCCAAGGGTAGTTTTTTTATTATTGCTTGTGAAATAGAGTTTCTTATTGTCATGCGAAATTGTAGCATGCGATTCCCAGTATTTAGTATTGATATTATCATTGAGTTTGACAAGTGGCGACCATCTGCCGTTTTCGAACCGAGTTGAAAAAATGATTCCGTCATAATCGGCAGAACTGTAGAGGTATAGATCCTTCCCATCCTTCGATAAAGATGTCGGGAAAAGATCCTTGTCAACTAATCCAGGTATATCCGAGGTTAAAAGTTCGTTCATGTTTATAGGACCACTCCACTCCCCGTTAACTCTGGTGGAATAAAGCAGGAAATCCTGCAATGCCGCTCTTCTTGCAAAAACCATTAATTGCTCATCATCGGAGACAACCGGATTAAATTCAGAACGGCTTTCATTAATATTGTTCCCGACGTTAATCTCTTTGACATAAAGTGGCATTCTCATTAGTTCTTTGGCATTCAGACAGGATTGTATCTGCAAATTAACAACTGCTGTGTCATATACTTCGGGGTTGAGATTTTTTCGGAAAAGTTCATAAGTTTCAAGGGCTTTGTCGAGCTGATTATTTATCCTGTAAGCATTTGCGAGATAATATAAAGCATCATACGGGGCACCAGTCTCCTTGAATTTGCCCTCCTTATATTTAGGATTAATATTTTGCACCGCATCTTCAAGGTAACCGACTGCATTCTCTTTTGAACCGGGTATGCTTATGTAGCACTGGCCTATCCTGTATTTAAAATTGGAATTGGTTGGATAAATCTTCAACAAATTCAGGTATATAGGCAGAGCTTCATTGTAATCCTCAAACAGGATCCAGCTTTCAGCTTCATAAAAGGTGTTTCGGATCTCTACTTTGGATTGAGAGAATGAATTAGCATTGAATAATGTAGCTAACAGCCATGATAAAAAAACTAACCTCTTAATCATATTTCAATTTGATCTTTATGGAATGATCGCACACTAATGGTTTCCTGTTTTTGTATTCCTCTTCCCCGGTTGTTGCAGAGTAAAGGAGATTTTATTTATTCTTTTAAATTCTCAAGGCTACTAATATAGTTGAAAAATTAGAAATAGGTCAATTTGATACGCCTCTTTTTACAAAATAGAACCAAAATTCTTCTAATCCCGATTTTTAGTTGATGAAATTACAGACATTTTTTGATTATCTGGATAATTACGTTACATCAGGTGAGTAGTTTTCAAGGATCTCTTTCACCTTATGAAGGAATTTCCCGGCCAGAGCTCCATCAATTACCCTGTGGTCATAACTTAAAGAGAGTATCATTATTTGACGGATAGCAATCATATCACCATCAGGGGTCTCTATCACCGCCGGAGTTTTTCTTACAACTCCCGTTCCAAGAATAGCCGCCTGAGGTTGATTAATTATGGGTGTCCCGGCAAGATTATTATAACTTCCAAAATTTGTAATGGTAAATGTTCCCCCTGTAATCTCATCAGGTTTTAGTTTGTTGCTCCTGGCTCTTTCGGCCAGATCGTTTACAGCTCGTGCCAGACCGGTAAGGTTCTTCTCATTTGCATTTTTTATTACCGGTACAATCAGATTCCCGTCGGGAAGAGCAGCAGCCATTCCAATATTGATGTTTTTCCTCTTTATGATATTATTCCCTTCAACTGAGATATTTACCATAGGGAATTCATATAATGCCCTGGCTGTTGCATCGATAAAGATTGGTGTCAGGGTCAGTTTCTGACCCTCTGTAGCAAAAAACTTATCCTTGATTGAGTTTCTCCAGTTAACGAGTCTCGTTACATCCGCATCAATAAATGAAGTTACATGCGGTGATGTCCTCTTTGACATTACCATATGGTCTGCAATCAGTTTACGGACCCTGTCCATCGGTATTATCTCATCGCCCAGTGAACGGACTGCGGAGATGGTTGACTGCTTTTCAGTCTTAAATGACGCATCTGCTTTTTCTGCCTCAGCAACCCTCTTCCGGCTTTCAAGTAATCGCAGAATATCATCTCTGGTTATTCTGCCATCCATACCTGTTCCCGTTATCTTATCAAGATCAAAATAGCTTATTCCTTCACGTGCTGCAATGCTTCTGACAAGCGGAGAGATAAATTTCCCGGAAGGGGTTCTGCTCTTCATTTCATGTGACAATTCTTCCACTTCATTTTTTTCCTGCCTGATAGTTTCAATAGTCTCCCTTATCCTTTCCACCTCTTTTTTGACTTTTACAGATTCTTCTTTTGTCTGCTTAATATTAGTTTCAATGATGGCTAATATATCACCAACTTTGGCGATCGAACCCTCTTTTGCGATAATTGAGATTAAAGTCCCCCCTGCAGGTGCAGGTACCTCAGAATCAACTTTATCTGTGGCAACTTCAACAAGCAGATCATCTTCACTAAACAGAGCCCCTTCAGCGACAAGCCATTTGTTTATCGTTGCTTCAATGACTCCTTCTCCCATTGCAGGTAATACAATATTCATCCTTGCCATAATATCTTACTTTAATATGTTTAACCTGTTTACTGTGATACTAAGTGCTGTAATCAGCAATAGAGTGCAATTCAATTAATTTACGAAATATGATTCTTAATTACTAAACAACCATTTTATATAAATGTTTCAGAGCTGGTAAGGATTTCTGTTATTTATTGCCCGGCCAAGAGTTATCTCATCAGTATACTCGAGTTCATCACCAATTGCAACTCCCCGTGCAAGGGTTGTAAGGGTAATATTATACTTGTTGAGTCTTTTATAAAGGTAATAGTTTGTTGTGTCGCCCTCCATGGTTGTGCTGAGAGCAAAAATTACCTCTTTTATTCCACCGGATTTTACTTTTTCTTCAAGGCTGTCGATTTTAAGATCCGATGGACCAATGCCATCAATAGGGGAGATGATGCCACCAAGTACATGGTATTGACCCGGATATTGTCGGGTATTTTCAATAGCCATTACATCCTGTATACTTTCCACGACACAAACAATAGTTTTTTCTCTGTTCTTATCGTTACAGATATTGCATATATCAGTATCAGATATGTTATTGCAGATCTTGCAGTAGAGTATCTCTCCACGAAGCTTGATTATGCTCTCACCAAATCTTTTTACCTCTTCAGTATCCCTTTTCAACAGGTTCATTACCAGTCGAAAAGCTGTTTTTCTTCCAACCCCTGGAAGAGAAGCAAATTCATTTACGGCATTTTCCAGCAACCTGGAGGGAAACTCAGTAAAACTCATTCCTGATCTTTTATACAAACTTAGTTCAATTTTCCTTTGAAATTAAACGAGGTAAGAATTTTTTGTCTTCCGTTCTTTTTGCTATTCTTGCAGATTAATCGGCTAAGATATGTCACCAATACTGATTCTTGGAATATTCCTGATCTATACTTTTTTACTATTTGCAGTAACATGGTTTACTGCAAGGAGAGCTGACAGCCAGTCGTTTTTTATAGGGAACAAAGCCTCTCCCTGGTTCGTTGTAGCCTATGGTATGATCGGGGCTTCCCTCTCAGGAGTAACATTTATGTCTGTACCTGGGTGGGTAAAGGATACCCAGTTCAGTTATATGGTTGTGGTTTTAGGATATCTGTTCGGTTATTTTGTCATTGCCCTTGTATTGCTTCCTTTATATTACAGGCTTCAACTGACCTCAATTTACTCCTATCTTGACCAACGGTTTGGATTCTGGTCATATAAAACCGGAGCAGGTTTCTTTATAATATCCAGGACACTTGGAGCTTCCCTGCGTATGTTCCTCGTTATAAACGTACTACAGATTTTTGTTTTTGATGCCTGGAATGTTCCATTCTGGATAAATGTTCTCATATTCATTATACTTATAATTCTGTATACTCTCAAAGGGGGGATTAAAACCATAATCTGGACAGATACCCTCCAGACCACCTTTATGTTGCTGGCTGTTATACTATGCGTAATTTACATCGGTAAGGACCTGGACATTTCCCTCCCAAAGCTTTTCCAGACTGTCAGAGAGAGCTCCATTTCGAAAATGTTCATTACTGACTGGCATCATGAGAGGTTTTTCCTTAAACAGTTCTTCAGTGGAATGTTTATCTGTATTGTAATGACCGGACTCGATCAGGAGATGATGCAGAAAAACCTTAGCTGCCGTAATATAAAGGAGGCCCAGAAGAATATGTTCACATTCAGCGGAATACTTGTATTTGTCAACCTCTTGTTCCTTTTTCTCGGCGCCCTGCTATTGATTTATATTCAGAGTAAATCTGTATCTGTTGTCTCAAGCGACGACATCTTTCCAACTGTCGCTCTCAGGTATCTTGGTCCAGTGGCAGGATTAGTTTTCCTTATCGGACTAGTTTCTGCCTTGTTCCCAAGTGCGGATGGTGCACTGACCTCACTGACAACCTCAGTAAGTATCGATTTCCTTGGTATTGAAAACATGAAAGGGATTTCTGAAAAGAGAAAGACGAGGATAAGATATATAGTGCATATATCAATCGCGATTATATTCTTTATAAGTATATTGATATTTAGTACCTTAAACGACAGGGCCGTGATCGACAAGCTTTTTACGATAGCCGGTTATACCTATGGTCCATTGTTGGGTCTTTATTCTTTTGGATTATTCACAAAGAGATCAGTTAAGGATGGGGTAACTCCATTTATTTCAATCTTATCACCTTTAATATGTTTCTTCCTCAGCAAATATTCGGAGGTTCTATTCAACGGCTATAAGTTTGGGTTCGAATTGCTGCTTCTTAACGGATTGCTGACTTTTATCGGACTTTATCTTTTTAGCCGGAAACCAGATATAATTTAAATTCTCCAATTCTCCCCTTCTCCCTTTCTCCCCTTCATTCCATATAGAATGCTACCTTAGACCTGTCCCCTGGGTACCGGTACCAACCGTTTCATCTGGCTCCGGAGGAACCTCTTTTTTAGTAATAACCGTGATCTTCTTAAACGGGATATTCCAGACAATAAAGTAGTTCAGTCCTGTACTGAACGATTTAGCCCCGTTGCCGAATCCAGGAAAATAAATCGGCCTCAGGTCTTTACCTGTACCTGTATGAAGAAGCATTCTCAGACTGATCGTCCAACCCATACTGAAATTTCTGAAAACTTCAGCTCTTACCCCGGGTGATGCCTCCAGGAAATGGGCCCAATTGATTCTTTCCGCGATGGAGGATGATGTTGTACCCCAGTAATTATCCTGCTTCAGGGATGGAGTTTCTGAATTGAAAACACTTAAACCGTATCGAAGGCCGATTCCTGCCCAATATTTTCCAAGAGATTTTTCCGGTTTAAGCAGGTTGAAATCAGCACCAGCTCTTATAAAAATGCCACTGCTTTGATAATCATAGTTGTATTGCGAATACTTATAGTCGAGATACCCGGCTCCGAGAACCCATGATATCTTTTCATTATTATCGACAGAAATATATCCTTCAGCGCTTAAAATATTTTTATCTGAGATATAAATTGCAGGACCCGAGACCTCCAGCCCAACCTTTATCTTAAGGGGAATTAGCAGAGTGTCCTGGGCGTAAGCATGATCAAATCCGCTCTGCAGGATAAGCAGGAGACTAATAAAATATGCGTATGTTCTCCTCATTATTGGTTGTTATAGAACTATTATTCAGATAAATATATTTTATGATATTATTTGTGGATACGGGCTGTTCAATATTATGATAAAAGGTATAGCCACATTCTTTGGAAACAAGGTGTGGAAAACTGTAATAGACCAACTCCACGGTGTCGCTAATCCCGTTTATTTTGATAATAAACTTACAATTATCGGTTCCGGGATTTAGAGGCAGCAAGGCTGTCTGAATTTTAAGGGATTTGTTGTATACTTTAAATAACTCCATGTTCAGACCAAATATTGTAAGACTATCCGGAGCCTGAAGTTGCTTGGTGTCATTATTGTAGAATGAGGCTTTTAGAAATGCCTCAGTCTCTTCAAAGCAAGATTCCGGTGTGCATGAATATAAAAGCTGGAATAGTATCGCCAGAATGGGTAAAAAGTATCCTTGAAAAATATTTTTCATTTTAGTTTTGAATCCCTCAAAATTACAAAATTATCAGTGTCATTTTCAAAAACTGAGGATATCATGTTTTTTATGATAAATCAATTATGCAACTACGTATTATAATACGTATTTAAATACGTAGTTAACTACGTAGTTAATCATCTGTTTGATATCTCTTGGTAGCCGGATATAATTACAGTAGTTGAAGGTGATTAGTCAGGATCTTCGAAGAAATTCGGCACCTTTTTCTATAGCACTCTTAATTCCTGCAGGATTCTTGCCTCCAGCTGTGGCAAGGTAGGGCTGTCCTCCGCCACCTCCGTTTATCTCTCCGGCAATCTCCTTAATAATTGCTACAGCATTGATGTTCCTCTCTTTTACAAGTTTGTCGCTGACAAGAACCAGGATACTGGCTTTTCCTCCCGTTTCGGATCCAATTATAAGAACCGTATTGTCTGAACTATTCCGAATCTGGTAGGCAATATTTTTAAGAACATCCGATGAATCTGTTTCAAGCTTTCCGGAAACAAAACGAATATTATTTATTAATACGGCATTTGCGAGGAGGGTTTTCATCATTGTAACAGCTGATTCAGCCTGGAATTTTTCAACTGATTTTTTTAAGGAGCCATTTTCTTCAATGAGCCTGATAATACTGTCTTTAACATTGCCTGTACTCTTAAGAAGAGAAGCAATCTCCTCTATGTCATTTAATTTGTTATTAATATAATCCTCAGCTTTTGAGGCAGTTACGGCTTCCAGCCTCCGTACTCCTGATGCTATGGCACCCTCTGAGATTATCTTAATGATGCCAATACTTCCCGTAGCCTCAATATGTGTCCCACCGCATAATTCAACAGATTCACCGAATTCGACAACTCTTACTGTCTCACCATATTTTTCTCCAAACAGGGCTATGGCTCCCATCGATCGCGCGTCTTCCATCGATATTCCGGTAGTTATCTTACCAGAAAGATTTTCCCTTACCTTCTGATTTGCCAGTTTTTCAACATGGTCTAACTCTTCCTTGCTTAGTTTACTGAAATGGCTGAAATCAAACCGGAGGCGGTCAGGCGTGACAAGACTCCCTTTCTGTTCAACATGGGAACCAAGAACGGAGCGTAATGCATAATGAATCAGGTGCGTAGCAGTATGATTGTTGGCTGTCATAATCCTCTTATCAATGTCCACTCTGGCTGAAAAGGTTGCAGATGGATCAACCGGTAATCTCTTTGCCAGATGGATCACAAGATTATTTTCTTTAAGAGTATCGGTGATCATTATCTCCTCTTTCCCTGAGATTATTCGTCCTGTATCACCTGCCTGACCACCCGACTCGGCATAAAAAGGGGTTTTATTGAAAACAAGCTGGCAGCTCTCTTTTCCCTTCGTTATAACGATTCTGTGTTTTGTAATAAGGACCTCTTCCTCTCTCTTTTCATATCCTGTGAACTCGGTACCCTCAATATCTCTTATGATAATCCAGTCAGCCTTTTCTACTGATGCATCGTTGCGCGACCTCTCCTTCTGGTTAAGCATCTCATGCTCAAAACCTTTCAGATCCAGATGCATTTCATGCTCTTTCAGAATAAGTTGTGTCAGGTCAACAGGGAACCCATATGTATCAAACATTTCAAAGGCGATCTTTCCCGGGAGAACATTTTTATTCTCTTTCCTGAGATCACCAATCACTCTGTCCATCATTTTCAGCCCCTTTCCAAGGGTTTTAAGAAAGGCGCTCTCTTCTTCGAAGATAATTTTGGAGATATGATCAATGCCAGACTGAATTTCAGGATATTGTTTTCCCATTGTATGTGCAAGAACCGGAATAAGCCTGTAGATAAATGGTTCGTCTGTACCCAGGTTATTGTAACCATATCTTACGGCACGACGCAGGATTCTCCTGATTACATAGCCTGCTTTATTGTTTGAAGGTAGCTGTCCGTCTGCAATTGAAAATGATACAGCTCTCACATGATCTGCGATTACACGCAGGGCGATATCCCATTTTTCGTTTTCACCATATGGCTTATTTGTGATTGCTGATATTTCACGGATCACCGGTTGGAAAATATCAGTCTCATAATTCGATTTTTTACCCTGTACAATCATACAAAGTCTCTCAAATCCCATTCCTGTGTCAACATGTTTTGATGGCAGCGGTTCAAGCATTCCATCTGACCTGCGGTTATATTGAATAAATACCAGGTTCCATATCTCAATTACATGAGGATGACCCTTATTGATCAGTTCATGTCCGGGTATTTCCTGTCTCTCTTTATCATCTCTTAAGTCCACATGGATCTCCGAGCATGGTCCGCACGGACCCGTATCGCCCATCTCCCAGAAGTTATCTTTCTTTGCGCCGGTAAGAATTCGTCCTTCCGGGTTCTTAAAACATCTTTTCCAATATTCAAGCGATTCACTATCAGGAGGTACATTTTCTTTTCTGTCTCCTTCAAAAACAGTTGCATAAAGTCTCTCCTCAGATATACCCAGCTTTTTAGTAAGAAATTCCCATCCCCACTCTATTGCTTCTTTTTTAAAATAATCACCAAACGACCAGTTACCCAGCATCTCAAACATTGTGTGATGGTAAGTGTCATGTCCGACTTCTTCCAGGTCATTATGTTTACCGGAAACCCTGAGACATTTCTGTGAATTGGCAACTCTCTTATTTACAGGCTGATGGTTTCCAAGAAAAATATCCTTGAACTGATTCATCCCTGCATTTGTGAACAAAAGAGTAGGATCATTCTTAACTGTCATTGGAGCTGAAGGCACTATAATATGGGCTTTTGAGCGGAAAAATTCGAAGAATAATTGCCTTAATTCCTGTGCCTTCATTTTAATTATCATTGAGTTATGTAAATATACCTCTAATTTGACTTGTAAAATTAATTTATTTGATTTAGATTTGTCGATTAGCGAAATAAAAATTCATAATCAGGCCTTTGTTACAAAACCGGAAATATATCCTTGATTTAACCGATCTGCAATATAAGCTGGTCAGGTTACCATGGAAGAAAAAACTTTTCCGTTTTTCATTATGGTTTGCCGGTACAGTTCTTATAGCAGTAATTTACGGTACTCTCTTTGAGAATATATTCGGATCCCCTAAAGAAAAGATATTGATCCAGGAGGTGGAGAATATGAAGCTTCAATACTCCCTCATCGGAAGGCAGCTGGAAAATTCAATGGATTATCTTAATGGATTCAGATTATCGGATGACATTCGATATCGTCCGATACTTGATATGGATTCAATACCTGAGTCGATCAGAAAAGGTGGATATGGTGGTACCGACAGATTTCGGGATCTTACAGGTTATATGAATTCGAATCTTCTTATTTCGTACAGGTCAAAGATTGAAGAGATCAAAAATATGGCGAATGTTCAGACCGAATCCTTTCAGTCAGTTGAAGAAACATCTGCAGAATGGAGGCGAGAAATGGATCACTTTCCCGGCATTAGTCCGGTAAATGTAAATTTCAGACTTGGTGACGGGTTTAAGTTCCGGGAGATACATCCTGTTTCGGGTACCGCCAAATGGCATTACGGACAGGATTTTACTGTTCCGTACGGGACTGAGGTTTATGTAACAGGGGACGGTACTGTTATTGAATCGGGATGGAATTCAGGCGGGTTCGGAAATTATATTGTAATAGATCATGGCTACGGCTTACGATCAACATATGGCCATCTAAGCTCGATAAGAGTTGTAAAGGGAATGAATGTAAAAAGGTGCGACCTGATTGGCCTGAGTGGAAGTACCGGAACCTCAACAGGACCTCACCTGCATTATGAAATCAATCAGTTTGGACAGCATAGGAACCCGGTAAATTTCTTTAACAACGATATGTCTGAAGAGGAATTTAATGAAATGATCCAGGCATTCGGCTCAAAATCGATGTTCAAATAATCTCTCTGGTGCTTTAATTAATTTCACTCCGGATTCAGAATAGAATTCCCCTGTCTTTTTTTTCAGATTTGATTATCTTTGTCATGTTATGCCGCGCACCAAATATAAATTTAACCCGGAATCACTGAGTTTTGACAAAATCAGGCTTGGCGTAAGGGAATTATTATTAAGGTTTTTAGCTTACATAATCGGTTCCATATTAATTGCCCTGGTTTATTGGATCATATTTGCGACACTTTTTGATTCTCCGAAGGAGAAGGCTTTAAAACGTGAAGTTGAACAGATGACTATTCAGTATGATCTCATTCACAGGGAGATGGCCAGTATTGAAAATGTTCTTGAAGGTCTGCAGAAAACTGATGATAATCTTTACAGGACCATATTTGAGGCGGAGCCTATTCCCGGCACATTAAGGGAGGGTGGAGCAGGTGGTGTAAACAGGTATGAATCGCTTGAGGGTTATTCAAACTCGAATCTTGTTGTTGAAACAGCGAACAGACTCGACAAAATCAGGAAAAAGGTTTATATCCAGTCAAAATCCTACGATCAGCTTATTGATCTGGCTATGAATAAGGAAGAGATGCTCAGATCTGTTCCTGCCATAATTCCCATCTCCAATAAAGATCTGAAGCGAACAGCCTCCGGTTTTGGATTAAGAATTCATCCGATCTATAAAATCAGTAAGTTCCATTACGGAATGGATTTTACAGCTCCATTAGGTACTGATGTTTATGCAACCGGAAATGGTAAAGTGGTTGCCAGGATAGAATCGCAGAGAGGACTGGGCAAACATATAATTATTGATCATGGATTTGGCTATAGAAGCATTTATGCTCACCTGAGCAATTTCAATGTGAAGATTGGACAGAAGGTTCAACGGGGAGATGTGATAGGATTTGTAGGCTCTACCGGACAATCTATCGCCAACCATCTTCACTATGAGATCAAATTGAACGGAGTAAATGTTGATCCTGTTAACTATTATTTTGAGGATCTTACACCAGAGATGTATGAAAAAATGATTGAAATTGCCTCAAAAACCGGTCAGTCATTTGATTAGGTGTTTTTTAATACATAAGTATGAAGAGATCGGTTAGTCTGTTATTAACATTATTCTTTATTCAATATTTATCATTTGCATCTCACTTAGTTTGTGTTTCAGATATTTCAATGCTTAATACCGATACAGTTATTTCTCATCCCAATATATCAATTACTGGTGTAGGCGATATAATGCTTGGTACATCATACCCTTCCACAAAATACCTTCCACCTCATGATAATCCGTTCCTTCTTCTTGAACAAGTTGCAGATACCCTGTCATCCTCCGATATTACCTTTGGAAATCTTGAAGGCTCATTCCTGAATAGCGGTGATCCTGCTAAAAAATGTAAGGATACTACTATATGTTATCTTTTCAGGATGCCTGAAAAATATATTTCAGCTCTCACAGCTTCAGGTATTGATCTTCTGAGTCTTGCAAATAACCATTTTGGTGATTTTGGTCCTCCTGCCAGAATCAGAACCCGGAAAATTCTCGATTCTGTCAACATCGAATACGGGGGATTATTAGAACATCCATGGTCTGTTTTTGAAAAGGATTCAGTACTGTATGGATTCTGTGCTTTTGCACCAAATGCCGGCACAGTTGATATAAATGATATATCAGCAGCAGGGAAAATTGTGAAGATGCTCTCAGATACATGTGATATTGTTATTGTCTCATTTCATGGCGGTGCAGAGGGTGCGGATTTTCAGAATGTGCCAAAAGCAGTAGAGATGTTTCATGGAGAAAGCAGGGGAGATATATATCAGTTTGCACATGCAATGATTGACAATGGCGCTGATGTCGTTTTTGGCCATGGACCGCATGTGACCCGTGCCATTGAAGTTTATAACAACCGGTTCATTAGCTACAGCCTTGGGAATTTCTGTACATACGGGAGGTTTAACCTTGCGGGCCCCAATGGCATTGCCCCGATAATAAAGATTATGGTGGACAGATCGGGCAGGTTTTTATCAGGCAGGATAATTCCTGTTTTCCAGAGCTGGTCGGGGGGAGTAAATATCGATCCCGGGGGCAGAGTTATTACACGGATTAAAGAGTTGATGGCAACCGATTTCCCGGATGCTGCTATAATTATTTCAGATAATGGTGAAATTTCTTATAAATAATTATCATGCCATACAAAGAAAAAAAGATTGAGAAACTCTATTATTCTATAGGGGAAGTTGCAAAGATGCTTGAAGTACCTGTCTCAACGGTTCGTTTCTGGGAGAATGAGTTTGATATTCTTAAACCCATGAAGAACAAGAAGGGCAACAGGCTGTTTACTCAGCCCGATATTAAGAACCTGAAGATAATCCATCACCTGTTAAAGGAGGAGGGAATGACCCTGTCGGGTGTGAAAAAGAAATTATCCGAAAAATGGGATGAGACTGATTATAAGTTTGAGATCAACCAATCACTGCAGAAAATAAGGTCTATCCTCATTGAATTAAAAGACAATATGTAATTTCTCTCCGTGTCTCTCTGTGTCTTCTCCGTGTCACTCAGTGTAACATAAAGAACTATCACAGAGAGACACAGAGTCCCGATAGCTATCGGGATCACAGAGGTTCACAGAGAAAAAAGGAATTATGAAATTAGAAGAGCTTTGTTCTTATCTTGATTCAGCAGTCCCAATATCATTTCAGGAAGGATATGATAATTCAGGTCTGCAGGTAGGAGTGCCGGAAAAGGAGATCTCATCTGCCATGATCACACTTGATGTTACAGAAGAGGTGATAGATGAGGCTCTCTCTGAAAAGTGCGATGTTATTATTTCACATCATCCGCTTATTTTTAATGGCATTAAAAGAATTGCCGGACGAACTTTCACGGAAAGGGTACTTTATAAAGCCATTAAGAATGATATGGCAATTTATTCAGCTCATACGAACCTTGATGTTTTTGGTAAGGGCGTTAGCAGAAAAATGGCAGAAAAACTTGATCTGATAAAAATAGGAGTCTTATCTCCTCTTAAAAACAGATTATTAAAACTTGTTACATATATCCCTGAATCACACCTGGATATTGTCCGGAATGCTCTCTACGAATCAGGAGCAGGAGTTATAGGAAATTATGACCGGTGCGGATTCACTACATCCGGAACAGGCAGTTTCAGAGGAGGTGATAACAGCAAGCCATTTGCCGGTGAAAAAGGGAAGGTTCATTATGAGAAAGAGATAAGATTTGAAACTATTTTACTCTCTCACCTGAAAGATAATGTTATAGGATCTCTTTTAGCAGCTCATCCGTACGAAGAGGTTGCATATGATATTTATGCTCTTGAAAATGACTATCGGCTGGCAGGACTGGGAGCTGTTGGAGAACTCAAAGCTCCGGCGACTGAGAATGATTTTTTGAAACTTGTCTCAGCAGTTTTCAAATGCGATGGAGTAAGATACTCAGGACCTTCAGGAAAACCGGTACGAAAAGTAGCTCTCTGCGGAGGTTCAGGAGCTTCCCTTCTTCCTGAAGCAATAGCATCAGGTGCTGATGTGTTTATTACGGCCGATGTTAAATATCATAATTATTTTGATGCTGACAATAGAATTCTCCTGATAGATACAGGCCATTTTGAGAGTGAAAAATTCTCAACGGAAATTTTATACGATCTAATTAGTAAAAAATTCCCTAAATTTGCAGTCCGGTTTTCAGAAAGAAACAGGAATCCGATAAATTATTTGTAAAAATGGAAAAAACAAAATCACATGAATCTGAAATTTCTGTTGAGGAGAGATTAAGAGCATTATTTGGCTTACAATTGGTTGATTCAGAAATAGATAAAATTAAAACGCTCAGGGGTGAATTACCTCTTGAAGTGCAGGATCTTGAAGATGAGATAGCTGGTCTTGAAACCAGATTGACCAATCTTAAAGAGGAGGTGATAACTCTTGAAAAATCGGTTACAAAGAAAGAAAACGAGATAAAAGATGCTGAAGCACTGATAAAAAAATACGAGGAACAGCAGAAAAATGTAAGAAATAACAGGGAATTTGACTCTCTTTCAAAGGAGATAGAATATCAGAATCTGGAAATTGAATTATATAATAAAAAGATAAAGGAGTTCAATTTTCTGATTGAAGAGAAGAAAATTGTTATCACTGATTCAGAGGTTATTCTGGCAGACCGTAAATCGGATCTGGAAAATAAAAAATCTGAACTTGATGAGATAGTCTCTGATACCCAGAAGGAGGAGGAGGGTCTGTATAAAAAATCAGAGAAGGTTCAGGCAATTATAGAAGAAAGATTACTTACAGCTTATAAAAGGATACGTTCCAACGCTCGTAATGGACTGGCAGTGGTATCTGTGCAAAGAGATGCATGTGGCGGATGTTTTAATCAGATCCCTCCACAGCGCCAGCTTGATATAAAATCGAGAAAGAAGATAATCGTCTGTGAATATTGCGGAAGGATCCTTGTGGATGATGAAATAATAAATGAAGGTCATCTGTAATTGATACCCACGATATTGAACAGGGACATGCCATCACATGTCCCTGTTTTGTTTTATGAAAAATCAATTCTTAACTTTACCTTACCATTTCAGAATCAATTAATATGATCATTTCTGACTTTAAAAGGCTGATAGCAGAAGGGATCCCGGAAGAGCTGCCGGCTCCTAAACCCTATGATCCGGATATGAACCATGCACCTAAGAGGAAAGATATTTTAAATAGTGCTGAAAAAAGAGTAGCCATAAAAAATGCTCTGAGATATTTTCCAGAGAAATTCCATTCTGTCCTGGCAAAAGAATTTGCCCTTGAGCTGTCCCGCTATGGAAGGATATATATGTACAGGTTCAGACCCGATTATAAGATAGAAGCCCGAAGTATAGATGATTTTCCTTGTCAGGTACCCGCTGCTGCAGCTATAATGCTCATGATCTCAAATAATCTGGATAATGATGTGGCGCAGCATCCTCATGAGCTGATAACATATGGAGGAAACGGGGCTGTGTTTCAGAACTGGGCTCAATATCTCCTTACCATGAAGTATCTCTCTGAGATGACTGAAGAACAGACTCTTGTGGTCTATTCTGGTCATCCTCTTGGCCTCTTCCCTTCAAATAAGAATGCTCCAAGATTAGTTGTGACCAATGGTCTTGTAATTCCAAACTATTCAAGCCAGGATCACTGGGAGAAATTTAACGCAATGGGTGTTTCACAATATGGCCAAATGACTGCAGGTTCGTATATGTATATCGGACCCCAGGGGATTGTCCATGGCACAGCAATAACATTACTCAATGCTTCCAGGAGAATTAGCAAACCTGATGAACGATTGGGCAGAAGACTATTTGTATCCTCGGGACTGGGAGGGATGTCAGGCGCTCAACCAAAGGCAGCAGGGATAGCCGGAATTATTTCGGTGATTGCAGAGATTAATACTAAAGCTATTCAAACCAGATATTCGCAGGGTTGGGTCGATGAGATATTTTCTGACCTGGAGAGACTTGTTAAGAGAGTTAAACAACTTATTGCCACCAGCGAAGTAAAATCTATCGCGTACGAAGGTAATATAGTGGATGTATGGGAGAAATTTGCTGATGCAGAGATAAAGGTCGATATTGGCTCAGACCAGACTTCTCTTCATAATCCTTTTTCAGGAGGATATTATCCTGCAGGAATGAGTTTTGAGGAGTCAAACAAGATGATGGCAGAGGATCCCGGCATGTTTAAAAAGGCTGTATATAACTCACTTATCAGGCAGGTAAATGCAATAAACCGACATACAGAAAAAGGCACCTATTTTTTTGATTATGGCAATGCCTTTCTTCTTGAAGCTTCGCGTGCCGGAGCAGATGTGCTGAATCCAGGGGGTGAATTCAGATACCCTTCATATGTTCAGGACATTATGGGACCTCTCTGTTTCGATTACGGATTTGGACCATTCAGATGGGTATGTTGTTCAAATAATCCTGAAGATCTGATAATAACTGATAGAATTGCAACTGAAACGCTTGAGAAATTACTCGGGAACTCCCCGGATCAGATTAAACAACAGATGGCTGACAATATACACTGGATAAAAGAGGCCGGGAAAAACAATCTGGTGGTTGGTTCACAGGCGAGAATCCTGTACGCAGATGCCGCAGGTAGAATTGCCATTGCTGAAGCATTTAACAAAGCTGTTGCAGATGGTTCTATATCTGCACCTGTTGTGATCGGAAGAGACCACCATGATGTGTCAGGTACAGATTCTCCTTTCAGAGAGACCTCAAATATTTATGACGGATCAAAATTTACTGCCGACATGGCTGTTCATAATGTTATTGGTGATTCATTTCGTGGTGCAACATGGATATCATTGCATAATGGAGGTGGAGTAGGATGGGGAGAGGTCATCAACGGAGGATTCGGTATGGTACTGGATGGCTTACCTGATACTTTGAAGAAGCTGCGAATGATGCTTCACTGGGATGTAAATAATGGTATTGCACGCCGGAGCTGGGCAAGAAACAATGGAGCAATGTTTACTTTGAAGAGAGAGATGGATAGAACTCCAGGGTTAAAAGTAACAGTTCCTTATATTGCTGATGATGAAATGATTGATGAAGCATTGAAAGGAGTATGAGGTATTATTTTAAAGAAGAAAAGAATTGTTACACAGAGAGCCACTGAGGAGACACAGAGAACCACAGAGGACTCTGTGTTAGTTCTTTATTTTGAAAGAAGAACGACCGCTATTGCAATAATACCCTCTTCTCTTCCGGTGAATCCAAGTTTTTCAGTTGTTGTTGCTTTAATCGTAACATTGTCAGGTTCTGTTTCGACAACAGATGAAATAACTTTTCTCATTTCAGGAATAAAAGATGAAATTTTTGGTTTCTCGAGGCAAACAGTAGAGTCAATATTGATAATGCTGAATCCTTTTTCCTGTATCAGTTTGAATGTTTTTTGAAGAAGAATTTTACTGTCGATGTTTTTAAATTCCGGATTTGTGTCAGGGAAATAATAACCAATATCCCTCAGTCCGGCACCGCCCAGGAGTGCATCGCAGATAGCATGCAGCAGTACATCACCATCGGAATGGGCCACACACCCTTTTTCAGATGGTATAAGTACTCCTCCGAGCCAAAATTTCAAATCTTTTTCAAGTCGGTGAAAATCAATTCCCTGGCCTATTCTTATATTCATCCCCTGGATCTGGAAGCGTTCCGCAATGCATTAAAATCGAAAGCCAGAGAGAAGCGCAATGTGCGTGCAAGCGGATGGTTTTGAGCCAAAGGCATAAGATATGAGAAATCAAGTGTGAAGATCTTTAACCTGAATCCGGCTCCGGCTGTGAAATATTTACGGTTCCCTTTTGTTTCATTTTCATGAAAATAGCCACCTCTGATTGCGAACTGGTTATTATACCAATACTCTACACCGTACGAATATGTTAATTCGTGCAGCTCTTCCTTAAATCCACCCGGGGCATCAAAGAAAGACTGAAATATTGCAACAGGCACTGCAACATTTGGATCCTTGCCATCGATGATCTCCATGGAAGAGTTGTAAATGGGAGGTGTAGGAACAAGAAGCTTATTAATATCAATGGTTATCGTTATCTGATTGTATGAGTCAAGATCCAGTTTGGCAGATGTCCCCAGCCTCATATTCATTGGAATAAAATCCGATGTCTGTGAGTCTGAGTAACTCATTTTTGAACCGATATTTGAGAAATCCAGCCCAAAAGCAAGTTCCCCGTTTTTATTTAGAAGGGTTACATCCTTTGTATAGTATCCGGCTATATCAGCTGCGAATGAAATTCCAGGTTTTGTGGCCACTCCTCCGGCATACGAACCTCCTGTGAGATTTGAATATATAAATCTGAATGCGATTCCTCCGGAAAGATTATCGGTAAATAATCTTGAATAACCGGCATCAATTGAAAATTCATTTGGATTAAAGGTGCGTTCCAGGTTTCCAAAGTCATCAGTAAAAGGGACAGCACCAAGCGATGAGTAAAGAAGACTGGCACTAAGAACCTGTTTTGTATCGAGTCTTTTGTAACCGGCCAGATAAGCTATGTTTATGTCGGGCACAAGATTTCTTAGCCAGGGTGAGTATGAGATTCCTACCCCTCCTTCGCCATCGATAAAAGCAAATTTGGCAGGATTCCAATGCATGCTGTAAACATCCGGAGTTGTAGCAACACCTGCATCTCCCATCCCTCCCGCTCTTGAGTCCGGAGCAATTGTGAGGAAAGGAACCACAGTCTGTATGGCATTAAGCTCACCTGTACTCTGTTGTGAAAAAAGATATGAATGGCCCGACAGGACTACAAAGAATAACAATAATACAACTCTAAATTTCTTCATACTGTTTTTTCTCCTCTACGATTATGCAAATATAAAACAAATTTTTACCCCTATTATTGTGTAACTCTCATAAAATGATCATTCGGCCTGATGCTCTTGCAATTTCACCTTCTCCGGTTGACAGAATAATTGTATAAGGATAGATACCTCTGCCGACTCTCTTCCCTCCGTCGTCATTACCATTCCATATAATTGGTGACAGAGAATAGCCTGTTGATGATACCTTGGTTCTGATGATTTTTATTATTTTCCCGCTAAAGTTAAACACATTTACAGTAACATCAAGCTCACTTTCCGGTCTGTTGTGCTCAACACTTATATTGGTCGCGGAGAAGAATGGATTTGGATAATTAATCAGGTTTTTAAGTATTAATCTTCCATCGGTTTCAACCAGAAAGATTATCGATTTCTCTGAAGAGTTATTGAAATTATCCCATGCTTTTACTGTGAGGGAATGGTTTCCTGCGGTCAATTCAGAAAGGTCGTAGCTGATTCTGCCCCTCCTGTAACTATCGAAATCATTTACGAAATAGTTATTTAATACAAAAGAGTTGTTGGGATCATCATCGAGATAACCCGTCAAATCGTGTCCTATGCCTGATCCGGAAGTATTGATACCGCCTGCATCCTCTATTATTGCAAGCAACCTTGGACGCTTATCGGTTATACCCCCAGTTCTGAAAAGAGTATCATTCATATAGAGCTTAATATCAGGGCCTTCTGTATCGATAATTGTTTTATTAGCGAATCCTCCGACCACTATATCAGAAAAACTTCCATTCATATCACTGGAAGAATCGCTGGCATAGTAGCTTATTTTACCCGTTCCATACGAATAATCAATATCCCTTGGAACAATAAAAGTAAAACGAAATCTACCGTTCTTCACAATTGTTTTACCGCTGAAAAGTATATTGTTTCTGAGACTGAACTCCATAATCTGTCCTCCATCATTTGCAAGAGTTTTAATCTTACTTGCTTTATCGAATACGATTGGTGATACTATTCCATTAAAACCATTTATTTCGCTGCCATCTGTATCCTCAATATGACCCGCAATTGTTATAAGCGACAGTGCTTTAAGACTGTCTGTAACATATGATACATATATATTATTAATGGAGTCGGTAATAACATTACCATACTGCGGCCATGCAAGCTTAATCGCAGGATCGCCCAATAAAGTGAAGTTTCTTTTATTAGGACCGGATCCAGAATTGTTTTTGGCAAGCCTGATAATATCACCTAAACACAAGGAATTACCGGATTCGTCCCGATCAAAGGCGAAATTGAAGATATTCTTGTTCAGAAAATAGTTTGGAGCGGAATAGACAACCCTTGTAGTGGACATTAATGCAATACCTCCTCCAACCGGATTAAGAAGAACCATCTCCCCGGCTGAGGATTTCCCGGTCATTTCATGTGTAGTAATGTTAATATCAATATCATCGAAACGGCTGAATTCGCATGTTGCAGTAATAAAAAGTGTCAGTTTTTTCCCATTCTTCCACGAGTTAATATCTTCTGTCTTAAGCACTCTTTCGGCTGTCAGACCATTCTCATTACCATGACCTACAAAATTAAAAATCAGACAGCCTGAATTGATCCTGTCGTTGATTTTTTTTGTTACATCGGGATAGGACTGTCCATTAACTGTAGTTGTTTGTTTGAAAGCATCCAGATAGATTTTATCGACATTGAACGAGGGGACACTATCATTGAGGATAGATGTAAGGCCCTCTGCATCAGACATATGAGAATTCCCATCTTCATCATCTGCAGTCAGGCAGATAATATTTCTCCATTCTCCCATATTTGAAGGATCAAGATAGCTGATAATCTTGGACAGCATTATACCTGCCTGGACAGTATCTGATACAGGCAACCTGCCAATTCCTATATCCTCGGTGCCATCTGCTTCTCCCTCACCATCATCCAGTAGTCCATAGAAATCATCTGAAGTGAACGAAGAGACAATAACATTTGAGTTTTGTGACTGGTATGTTGGAATGAAATTAGGATTTTTTGGTGGTAAAGTTTTATTCTCAAAAGATCCGTCACCAAAGAGAAGCAGATATTTCAGAGGATGGTTACTCCCCTCCTGTTTTTTGTACTTCATCCTTACGAAATTGCGAATAGCAGCTATATCGGGGATACCGCCCGAAAATTCGTTATATACCTCCTGAAGTGTGACAACCTGTGAAATAAGTCCGCTGTTTGATAAATGTATCTTTGCAAGTTTCTCAGCGTAGGTTTTGAAAAGGGGATGAGTGATAATTATCATATCTGCAGGCAAAGAAGAATGAAGGTCCTGATGGCCTATCGGAGTAGTTTTTATAATTGGCGTTTTAGCTTTATCATATGTAAACGCAAGAAATGTTTTATTACTATCTGTGGAAGATTTGAAAGAGATGTTGTCTCCCGTTTTACTATATTGTATTGTCTTTGCATTAAATGGATCAGAGACATCCCATATAATTACATTATTTAAAATGCTGGCGATAATAAACCTGGTTGTCTCTCCCGGCCCTACAGACCGATAATCACTAAATTGCATTGTAATACCTGTGAAATAATTCGATTTTCTCGCGTGCAACATTACATAATCAATCCATCCTTTAGCACCGGTTTCACCGTTATTATAAAACCTGATTTCATATGCCGGTGATGCGGACTCCGGAAAAACAGAACCTGAGGAGTCAGAAATCTGAGCATAAGTACCGGTATAATTATAAAGATTGATACCCTGTACCTGGATGCTTTTCTTTAATGATTCGCCTTCATACAACCTGAAGATCGTGGAAACAGAAGCTCTGGCTGCCACCCTTATTTTATATCTGACCTTCTCAGAGGTAATAATATTGGTAAAGCCCGGATCTATGCTAATAGCGTTTAAAGCAATTGGCTGAAACCATTCTCTGCCCGATTTGATAAGATTTTCCCTCTCCAGTTCATGAATATATAAGGCGTCTGATTCTGAAGAGTTTTTTGTCGCTGACGCAGAGGGTTCATTGGCAGTAGTTACCCTTTTACCCGGAATTGAACCTGATGTAATAAAATAGAATGCTGTGTCGGAATAGTTATGCCGCAGGAAGTCATACTCTTTTTTGGCATCATTAAAAATCCACCTGTGAGTTCCCTTGCCAAAGAACAGAAGATAATCTCCTTCATTAAAAATGCCATCGCTACCCGTTGAAGTATATATCGCTATCTCTATTAGGTCATCAGGTTTGGGGTCATCATTATAATATGAAAGCTGGCCGAAATTGTTGCCAAATATTTTGGGATTCGATGGATCTGCCAAACCAAGTTGCCTGAGTTTAGAAAAATCGATCCTGTATATACCGTCTTCGGTGACAGCTATTCTAAACCAGTCACCAGATGAGAGAACGGAAGCAGTTACATAACTGTCTGCTGTCTTTTGTGACAGGAGGTTAACCGGTGTTAATAGCAATATTATTGACAGGATATCAAATAATCTTTTCATAATTCCGGACAAAGATAGGAATGTGCTTTTCGTTTGCTAACTTATTTTGTTTTTTTGTATCTGGTTCCAGGTAATAATAACGTTGTCATTACGTTGATATTGCAGTATTTAATTTTATGTTGAAGCAACTTTTTGGAATACTCCTGTTAGCTGTTATCATCCATTCTGATTGTCTGGCGCAGGAAACTGATAGCGGACCGGGATTTCAGATGATAATGCGGGATAATCCGTCATTTTCAGGTATTGAAGGTGATGGCGTACTGAGACTGTCATATCTGAACTTTTACCCGGGTAACAATTATAACCTTAATACTGTTTATTTTTCATTTGATTCATATTTCCCTCAGCTTCATGGCGGTGCCGGATTTTACCTCTCCGATGATTACCTGGGTGGAATAATAAATGATATTAGAGGAGGTTTATCCTATGCATACTTCTTGCAGGCAGGAAGGGATTTTTACATAAATGCCGGACTATCAGCCTCAGTTTATCACAGAGGATTTAGTTTCACCAGGGCAGTTTTTCCTGATCAGATTGATCCTCTGGGCGGTGTGTCGGGTATTTCATCAGAAACTCTGTCAGCTTCAGGTCGGACAGTATTTGATATCGGGGCAGGATTCCTCTTTATATCAGGAAAATTCTTCGGAGGAGTTTCATTAAATCACCTGGCCGAACCAGATCTCTCACTTTCAGGCTTTTATAATGAAAGACTTAAAAGGAAATTCTTATTTCACCTTTCCATGGATATTGACCTTAATGACAGACTTGGGCTGAAAGCCAGACCTATGGCATTTTTCGAAATGCAGGGAGAATTTGTATCTGCAGGTTCCGGAGCTGTTCTCGAAAGTAAATATCTGTCAATCAATACTATATTGATGTGCAATAATACAGGTAATCTTGATATGCAAACAGGTTTTTCATTTATGATTGGTAAAGTGAGTGCATATTATAACTACCGGTTTAATATTGTTTCTGGTAATAAATTACTGGCATTATCGCTACTTCATCAGACTGGTCTGGCAATCAGTTTATATAATGTTGATAAAAGAAATCCAATCAAAACAATAAATTTTCCTAAATTGTAGTTATATTTGAAGCGTAAAAAAATGTTGTTTTAGTAAATTTGTTTATATTTGAATATTCTTAAAAGATATAAAACTAAAGGAGTTATGTATAAATTCAGAGTTTTAGCAGTTATCTTAATTTCTGTTTTTCTTTCTACATCCTGTAATATATTTAAGAAAAAAGGAGATTCGAACGTATCCACCTCTACAGGCTGGGAATACAATAATCCTGATAACGGTGGTTTTGAAGTTACTCTTGGGGCTGAACAAACGCAAGGACCGGGACTTGTACTCATTGAGGGGGGGCGGTTTACCATGGGACAGGTTCAGCAGGACGTTATGTTCGATTGGAATAACAAGCCAAGAACTGTTACAGTATCATCTTTTTATATGGATGAAACAGAGGTAAAAAATATTGACTACCGGGAATATCTTTTCTGGTTGCGAAGAGTTTATCAGGATTATCCTGAAGTTTTCAGAAGGGCTCTTCCCGATACTTTAGTCTGGAGAAGTCCGATGGGATTCAATGACCCATATGTGCAGTATTATTTCAGGCATCCATCATATAATAATTATCCGGTTGTTGGTGTAAACTGGCTTAAGGCAAACGATTTTTGTCTCTGGAGAACAGACAGAGTAAATGAACAGATCCTCATTGATGAGGGAGAACTGAATCCTGATCCAAACCAGTTGAATGACGTAAACTTTAATACTGAAGCATATCTTGCTGGTCTGTATGAAGGTGTTGTAAATCAGTTACGCCCAAGTCAAAATCCGAATCAGACAGAACGGAGAACAAACTTTGAAGACGGAATACTTTTGCCAAGCTACAGGCTCCCTACTGAGGCAGAGTGGGAATTTGCATCATATGCTCTGAGAGGCAATACATTTGAAGAGAGGGTTTACGAGAGACGGATATATCCATGGGATGGTCATAACGTAAGAAACTCATCAAATAAAAACCGTGGAGAAATGATGGCTAACTTTGTCCGTGGAAGGGGCGACCTCATGGGAGTAGCCGGAAGCCTTAACGATAATGGGAGTATTACGGTGGATGTTAAGTCTTATTGGCCAAATGATTACGGTCTATATTGTATGGCAGGAAATGTTAACGAATGGGTTCAGGACGTTTACCGTCCGCTTACATCAGAAGATGTGGATGGATTCAATCCTTTCAGAGGCAACGTCTATACTGACGTAAGGAGAGATGCTACTGGTGCAGTAGTAGGCAAAGACAGGTTGGGAAGGCTCTTTATTGATACTGTAAAAGATATTGATGTAGCAAACCGTTATAATTATCAGAAGAGCGATTATAGAAATTTCAGGGATGGTGACCTGCAGTCGTCAATAGTACAGGACTGGAATAAAGATGATGGGAGTATGAACTCTCTCAGGATGTATTCGCAGGATCAATCACCAGTCAGTCCTGATTTCAATACACTTATAAATGATAATGCAAGGGTATATAAAGGGGGCTCATGGAAAGACAGAGCCTACTGGCTTAATCCCTCAACCAGAAGATTCCTTGATCAGGAAGATTCGCGCGACGATATAGGTTTCAGGTGTGCAATGATAAGGGTGGGAAGTCCATCGGGATTATAAACCCGGCGTTCACTGAAAGTATTAGCCTCATTATGTCAGCATAGTGAGGCATTTTTTTCAGAAGATGAAAACGGAGCAACTATATAAACTCTTTCTTGACTCCCCGGGGATCACTACTGACTCGCGAAAAGTAGAACCTGGACAGATTTTCTTTGCATTATGGGGAAAAAACTATAATGGCAACAAATTCGCTGCGGAAGCTCTGGAGAATGGTGCTTCACTGGCAGTGATAGATGATCCTCTTCTGGAAACCGAAAAGACATTTCTTGTTGACGACTGTCTCTTTGAGCTTCAGGCTCTTGCCCTTCACCACAGAAAAGAGATGAAGGTGCCAGTCATTGCCATTACAGGTACCAACGGCAAGACAACCACCAAAGAGCTTCTTGCCGCTATCATTACAAAAAAATTCAGGGTTCACTCTACTAAAGGTAATCTGAATAATCAGATAGGAGTTCCTCTTACAATCCTTTCTGCTCCGGCCGGGACGGAAATACTGATAATCGAAATGGGAGCCAATCATATTGGTGAGATCAATACATTATGCCGGATTGCAAATCCTGATTACGGAATCGTTACAAATATTGGCAGAGCACATATTGATGGCTTTGGGTCCTATGACGGAGTGAGGAGTGCTAAATCTGAGCTTTACGAACACATCAGAAAGGTGAACGGGATTGCTCTATATAACGATAAAAACCCGTTGCTCACAGAATTGATTTTTAAGATCATTAACAGGGCCGTACCTTTTTCTGATCCAACCGGTATTGAACTGGTTGTGGATATGATGCCATCAGACAGGAATCTGAAAATTCAGACAACCTATAACCACAAGACCTATAATATCTCTACAAATCTTTTTGGTAAATATAATCTGGAGAACCTCAAGGCTGCTATTGCTACAAGCCTCTTTTTTGGAGTGGATATGGATGATATAGTATCTGCGATAGAGAATTATGAACCTGCAAATAACAGGTCGCAGATTATGCTTACCCGGCATAACACTCTTATTTGTGATTCGTATAATGCAAATCCGACAAGTATGTTTTTTGCCCTGGAATCGTTTGAAGAAGTTAAGGCTGAAAAGAAGCTGGTGATATTGGGCGATATGCTTGAACTTGGTGAAGAAAGTGAGGAGGAACACATCAGGTTAGTTGATGAGCTTAAAAAACTTAAATTTGAAAGGGCTTTTCTTGTTGGATCAGTTTTTCAGAAAATTGGCTCAAAATCGGGTCTGAGATCATTTTCCGATACAAAGGAGCTAATCACCTATCTCATGAAAAACCCTGTTACAGGAACAACGATTCTGATAAAGGGATCAAGAGGTATTGGTCTTGAAAAAATATATGATTTACTATAGTTAATACGAGGGTAATTATTTTCCTGAAAAGCTGATATTGATCAGAAGCACTTCCGACCTGCTGCCCGACCTGACACGGGGACCCCAC
>Ga0214473_10000677_pt1 | contig 47568 bp, 51 predicted proteins | sample RVTome_7_FD_203509 | JGI IMG/M metagenome (GOLD analysis project Ga0214473, IMG submission 203509) | Soil microbial communities from uranium-contaminated site in the Upper Colorado River Basin, Wyoming, United States - RVT98D197 | ecosystem: Environmental > Terrestrial > Soil > Contaminated >...
TAAGTCTCCGTTCAACCTCCGAGGAGAACTTCGTCGTGGTCGATACGACGAAGAAAAAAGAGGAGGTGATCGCAGAGGTGGACTTCACGGCTGCTCATACCACCCTTTATGAGGGGGCGGTCTATCTCTGCGAGTCGGAGCTTTACGCGGTGGAGAGGCTCGATTACCAGAATCGAAGGGCCTATGTGAAGAAGACGGCCGGAGACTACTACACCGATGCCATCGATTACACCGATGTCTCCATTCTGGAGGGTTTTGAAAGGAAGCAAGGAGAGGGAATCTTCTATGAACATGGCGAGGTGAGGGTCGCCACACGCATCGTCGGGTATAAGAAGATCAAATTCTACACCCTTGAAAATTTGGGATACGGAAAGATCGAGCTTCCGGACCTCCAGTTTCACACCACTTCTTACTGGATCACGTTTAAGAAGGAACTGCTGGAACGACTTCCCTATCCCAGGCTGGAAGTGATCGAAGGCGTCCTGGGACTTAGCTATGCCTTCCATTCGATGGCCGCCCTTCACCTGATGTGCGATCCTCACGATCTGAACCGCTGCGTGGGAGACCGGGGTGCAAAATGGTTCATCAGGCTTTCGAGGGATTCGAAGGGAATTTACTCCTCCTTCAGCTCTCCGGAAGAAATTACGAACGAGAAGATCGATCTCTTTGAGCCCACACTCTTCATGTATGATAATTATCCGGGAGGAATAGGATTCAGCCACCAACTCTTTGACGACACGATGAGTCTCCTTGAGAAGACGAAGAGGCTCATCTCAAAATGCGAATGCCCATACGGATGCCCCTCTTGTGTGGGTCCCATTAAAGAAGTCGGCGAGAAATCGAAAGAAGTAGCATTGGCGTTGCTGGGGACAATACTGAAATAACAATTTCGGAATGCGCCTGCCTGCCGGTAGGCAGGGATTGCGGAATGCGGAATGGTTGATCTTTGAGAAAATTTTAATTCCGAAATCCGCAATCAGAAATCCGCATTGGAAAAGATGGATCTTAAAGAACGTCTTCGACAACTTTCCTCTATATCCAAAACTCCTACTGCCTCAACCGAAGAGGATGAGGGAGGGGGGGACTTGAAGGGACGTCTCGATCGTCTTCTCCGGTCGGAGAAAGTCTATCGAAAGCGAGAACTCTTTCCCATCGACAAACTGGTTGACGGAAAAGTCGTCTCCACGCCTGAGGGGGAGACCTTCCAGGCAGAGGAGTATTTCCCCTCTCACTTTCGGTACGGAGAGATGACCCTGACCGAAATCCTCGACATCCCAACTTATCCTGCACACCTCCTCTTAAGAGACGAACGGTTAAAGGATCTCGATTTCAGGAAGGCCCTCTTTCTTGACACAGAGACAACCGGCCTTTCGGGCGGCACCGGCACATTTGCCTTTATGGTTGGGCTGGGGTTCTTTCAGGGAGATGGGTTTGTCGTTCACCAGCTCTTCATGAGAGACTATTCGGAGGAGAGAGCTTCCCTCTCCATTCTGCAGGAGATCCTCGATTCCTTTCAGTTCCTGGTCACCTTCAACGGCAGGCATTATGACATTCCGCTCCTCGAGACTCGATTCATCCTTTCGCGGAAGCGTTCAAAGATCAGGGAGATGCCCAACTTCGACCTCCTCTATCCATCGAGAAAGATCTGGAAAGGGGCTTATGAGAACTGTCGTCTGGTCACACTGGAATCGAGACTCCTGGGAATGGAGAGAGAGGATGATATTCCATCGGAGTGGATTCCATCCCTCTATTTCGACTATATCCAAACGGGAGATGCGAGAAAGATCCACCGCGTCTTCTACCACAACCGGATGGATATCCTCACCATGGTGGCCCTGGCAGGAAGGATTCATCTCATTTATCATGATCCTCAGGCGGCGCGATCCAGGAAGGGAGTGGAACATTTTTCTCTCGGGAGACTCTTCTGGGATCATGGAGATCGCCAGAAGGCGATCCCCTGCTTCGAGATTGCCCTAAAGCGGTGCGACGACGAACTTGCCTGGGAGGTGATGAAATGGCTCTCCATGGCCTTCAAAAAGACCGGAGAGACTGAGAAGGCCCGATCTCTTTGGGAGGAGATGATGGAATGGCCCTATAAAGGGGATGGTCATCCCTACATCGAACTGGCAAAATATCATGAACACCGGCTCAAGGAGTTTGAGAAGGCTATCGCTTATGTGGATCAGGCATTGGCCATAATCCCCTCTCATCGGGAGAAGGAGATCGGACTTCTTCTGGAGAGGAAGCAGAGATTGCTGAAAAAAAAGGTCGGGAATGCGGCTTGATGATCGTTTCAGATGGCTGATCTGGCTCTGTCTCGCTGAGATCGGCACGATGCTCGTCTTCAACAACTATTCCGCCCTCCTTCCCATCCTCCAGAAAGAATGGTCCCTGACCAATAGCGAAGCAGGCTGGATCTTCTCTTCCTATCAGATCGGTTATATCCTGGCGGTCGTCCTTCTCACCTCGCTGACCGATTATATCAACACGAAATATATCTATCTCACCACCTCTCTCTGGGCAGGACTTGCCGGAATCCTGTTCTCTTTCTGGGCTGAGGGATTCTATTCGGCAATGATTTTGAGGACACTGATGGGGATCGGTTTTGCAGGAACCTATATGCCCGGGTTGAGGATGGTATCCGAAATATTTCCGTCAACAGAGCGGGGAAGAGCGGTGGGGATTTATGTGGGCGCCTTCACCCTCGGCGCAGCAATCTCCCTCTTTCTCACCGGAATGATTAACTCTCTTTTTTCATGGAGATGGGCCTTTTTCATCACCTCCCTGGGTCCAATCGCAGGAGGGGTGATCGCTCTCTTTAAACTGGGCGAGGTGGTGAGGAAGAAGGCAGAGGAGGAAATGAGAATTCCTCTCACTGAAGTGTTGCGGAACCGGCCTGCCCTGATGATGATCGGAGGTTATGCGGCCCATATGTGGGAGATGTTCGGGATGAGGGGATGGATGGTTGCCTTTCTCACGGCCTGTCTTCTGACAGCCCATTATGATTTAGAAAAGGCGGTGAGCCTCAGCGCGGTTATCGCCGGAACGGTCACACTGGCAGGAGCCCTCTCCAATGCACTGGGTGGCACCCTCTCCGATCGATTCGGAAGGGCCAATACGATCATCGTCGTGATGCTTGGAAGCGGATTCCTTTCCCTGCTGATCGGATGGACGATAGGCTTTCCCATTGCCCTGATCATACTGCTTTCGCTTCTCTACGGGTTTATGGTGACGGGGGAGTCTTCCGTTCTTTCAACAGGAGTGACCGAACTGGCAAGACCCGGAGGGCTGGGGAGGACCTTGGCTTTGCAATCCCTCATAGGTTGGACAGCAGCCTCACTCTCGCCCATTGCCTTTGGATATGTATTGGATCTTACCAATCCAGCAGACGCCTTAACTCGATTTGGATACGTTCCCAATTGGGGCTGGGCGTTTGTGATACTGGGACTGGGCGGATTGATGGGTCCCCTGATCATCTGGAGGCTGAAGAGAAAGAGAGATTTCTGAAAAGTCCAGAAATCTCTGATTACACCGATTAGGGACCGATTACGCAGATTAGAAATGCATCAATAAATAAATAAAAATCTGTGGAATCATCTTTTTGAAATCCCTGCCTACCGGCAGGCAGGTGTGTAATCGGAGAGCGAAAAGTAGTTTTTTAGAGATCTCGAAGTTGCCTCTTGACAGGGAGGGTCTGGATTTCTATATTATCAAGTCGAAGGGTATGGTAGAAACTCATTAAACTTTATTAATCAGGGAGGAAAAGCAAATGCCCACTTATGATTATCGTTGCCCGAAATGCAAAAAGAAATTTTCTCTGATTCTCAGCATCAAAGACCATGACGCAGGTAAGGCGAAGTGCCCGAAGTGCCAGGGAAAGAAAGTGGAGCAGCTCATCACTCTTTTTCAGGCGAAGACCTCAAGAAAGAGTTAGAAACCAAATTTAGATGTTCAAGGGTCCTCTGGACCAATAACCTCCAGAGTCGCTGATTATCCTCAGGAGGAAAGAACTGGAGGAACCCCCTTGAAAACCGCTCCGTTACCTCCTCCGTTATCTTATCCATTGACCAACCTTCTTGAATCCTCTCCAGCACAAAGGTCTTAAAGTCCTCAATGGCCTGCCGTCCCATTTTTAGATGCCTTCTTACCTCTTCTCTTCCTGAGATGGCTCCATAATGGCCCCTGCACAGGACCCGGGGATCGATGGCTTTCATCTTATCGAGAGATTTTTCAGCTTCGCGAAGATTGAACCAATAATTGGGCCTGAAGAAATCAGGAGGCGTGTAAAAACCGGCGGCATCCGAGCAGAAGAGCGTCTCTTCTTTTTCCAGGTAAGCGCAGAGGCAGTCAGGGGCGTGGCCGGGCGCCTCGACAAACCTTATCCTGACGCCCTTTCCGAGGTCAAGAATTGAGTCTTCCTCCAGAGCAATATCGAGCGGAAATGGAACCAAGGGAGTAAGGGTTGGGGCTTCTGAAACCAAACCTTTCTCCATCAAAGCGAGAGTCATCGTCCTGTCGGAATCAAAAATCTTTCCCATAATTCGTTCGTTTGAAAAGGTTGCTCAATTTAAGACAGAAGAGACGACCTTCATCCAGGGGTATTTGCTTATCAGGAGAGGAAAAACCATCATATGGTCGAAGTGAGAGTGGAGGATAACGAGATGGGAGATGGATTCAGGCGGAACATCGAGTTGGTTTAGTTGATTCAGGAAGGAGTAGGCGACCCCACTAACTCCGCCTTCGATGAGAACATTGGTTTCTCCCCTGACCAGATAGAGGTTGAAGAGTTCGCTTCCCAGGAGAGTGATATGGTCGGTAATTTGAAGCGGCAGTTGCACAAGATTTCATTAACCCATCTATGTGTATGATTCAACTTTTTTGAGGTTATATCATTAAAGGCTTAAGAGCTTCACCTAATAATATTGAAAGCAGTAACTATTTGAAATAACTTAAATATAAAGCGATTTGATGTCCCATTAAAATCTTCTGAATCCCCCAGAATTTGTTTGACAAAATTGATTGGCAAATATAGGATTTTAAGAAATTACACCTTGCTTAATTGTTCGGCGGGACTCTCGCCCCCCTAACGAGGGGCGGATGAAGATCAAACGCCGAGATCGTCCAAGGGACTCGGCACCCCCTGGCCGCCCTGCTGAAGGATGTGGGTGTAGATCATAGTCGTGGCCAGATCGCTGTGTCCGAGCAGTTGCTGAATGGTGCGGATGTCGGTTCCACGTTGGAGCAAGTGGGTGGCGAAGGAATGCCGAAAGGTATGTGCGCTGATGTGCTTCGTGAGCCCGGCACGGCGAACGGCCACTTTGATGGCCTTGTTGATGACGCTGGGATCAATGTGATGTCGGCGGGTCACACCGGAACGGGGGTCTACGGACACATCCCTGGCGGGGAACACATACTGCCAGCCCCATTCCTTGGCGGCGGTGGGATACTTCCGAGCCAGAGCATGAGGCAGGTACACCTCGCCATGCCCCTGAGCCAGATCCTGCTGATGCAGTGTCTTGACCCCGGCCAGGTGGTTCTGGAGCAAAGGGGTCAGTGTGGTGGGAAAGGTGGTGACCCGGTCTTTGTCGCCCTTGCCGGAACGGACGGTAAGTTGCTTCATCTGAAACTCGACGTCCTTGACCCTGAGCCGGACCGCTTCCATGATGCGCAGCCCGCTGCCGTAAAGGAGCTTGGCGACCACTTGGGCGGTTCCGTCCATGAGTGAGATAACGGCGGCGACTTCTTCGCGTGTCATGACAACGGGGACGTTGATCTTCTTGTCGGCGCGAACGGCATTGATGCTGTCCTGCAGAGGATGGTTGAGGACGCGCTTGTAAAGGAAGACCAGGGCATTCATCGCCTGGTTCTGGGTGGCGGGAGCGACGTTAGCGGCTACGGCGAGGTCAGTCAGGAACGATTCGATCTTGGCTTCGGCGGGGAAGAGGTGCTCACGGGACCGCATGCTGTGGAAACGAACAAACCGCACGATCCAGTCCACGTAGGATCGCTCGGTGTGAATGGAGTAGTGGTGCAGACGGAGTACCTGTCGGACTTGATCGATGAGTTTTGGCTGTTGACTTTTTGTCGAGTCAGGCATATAAAACTCCTATAATGATAGCCCGATATCGTTGATAACAGGCATCGGGCAAAACTGCCCGAAAACCCGCTTATTATCATATTATCAGGGCAAAATTGCAAGTTAATCAATGGTTGGGTGAAAAATGGAAAATACAGATTTAACAAAAATGTCCGAAATCCAACTCGCAGAATTTAAACAAGGGTTCAGAGAAGACCATCCCCGTGCTGTTATTGTCGCTAAAGAATTTGAACGCCGTGCAAGGGAAGCACAACACAAACTGGATTTAGCCCTCATTGCCAAACAAGTTCGATGGATGAAATTCTCTGTCATAGCCGCCATTGCTGCTGCGATCATAAGTGCTCTTCTCACTTATATTTTAACAAGTACAACAGAAGAAAAGTACCAAAGGATGATAATAGAAATATCCAAAAAACAAGTGATAGAATCTCTTTCTCCATTGCCTTCCGAAATTCTTCCGAGTCATCCTTCTCAAAACGCAAAAGACGATAAAACAATTTATAAAGAGTCATCTGGAACCTCCAAGAAATGAATAATTAAAACTCACCCAACAAGTCGATTCAGGCGACGGCTTATAGCCGCGCCTGATCTCTGTCGTTAGTTGCCAAAACATGACTACCACCAACTTCATAAATTATCTTAAGAAGCCAACCTTGTGGATATATATATCCGTGATTTATATTTGGATTCTTGCGATAGGGAAACTTATTGCTTCACTCGGTCCACCTTACATCATTGCCCAAATCGTCAAGACTGACAATTCGGTCTCATTTCAGGAGCTTAAACAATCATTTCTCATTTATATATCGGAGGTTGCCAAGAAGCTTCACTATACCCCTGAATACGTCCAATATTCACTTCTATCAAATGTTATCCTTTATGCCCCGACACTGGTGATCGGTTTCTTTGTTATCAAAAAGAGATTTTGGGCGAGAAATGTACTGCTTTTCATGATCGCTCTCATCATTTTGAAGCCTTTGATTGGGATTATGACATCAGACATAACACTAAGCGCCTTCTTAAGCGTCGATACGATAATTCTCTTATTGATGATATACTTCTTCACAAGAAGAGCTACAAAGGAAGCGTTTACAAAAGAAAAGGTCACCTAACAAGGCAATCCAGCCGATCGCTTACAGCGCCGGCTGATTTTACTCGTTAAACGGAATAATTCCAAATGAATAAAAAAGACCCATACATCGATCTCTGGAATAAGATTTGCTCAATACTCCAATCAAAATTACCCGAATGGAAAAAAAAGATCGCTGATGGAGGCCAAGTTTCAGCAGTCGAAGCTCGCGAAAGAGGAGATGAGTTCTCTGATAATCAAATCTTTCATGGGATTGTAAAAGCAGTCTTATCAAATTCAACAGATTGGTCGAGAATAGAAAAGGTTCTTCCAGAATTGAACGATCTATTCCATGACTTTGATTTGGAATACTACTCGGGCCTAAGTGCAAACGATATCGAAAGGGATTTCCTTCCTTGGTTTTCCGAACGTGGGGCAGGGTCACTTACCATGAAACAAAATCTAAAAAGCCTTATAAAGACAGCTCAAATTCTCAAGGATTGTTCACAAAGGATCGGCTCTTTGAATCGGTATCTAACCTCTCTGCTGGAATTGAACAAAAATGATACGATCGCTCTTGTTCAACAATTGGGATCTTACAAAAGCCTGCATAAGTTACCGGCTTTGGGGATACCCATAGCAGCCGAAGCAATGAAAAACGTTGGCTTTGATGTTGCAAAGCCTGATCGGCATATCAACAGAGCTATGGGTTCATTTAAGTTAGTTCACTTCTCTAAATGGCCAGACAGGTCAAAATGCAAGGCGCCCCAGATTACAGAGACGGAAATGATTGATGTAATGCAGTCAATGGATCGGTTTGCGAAACATGTAGGTGTACGCGTCTCGTTTATGGACAATGCCATTTGGTTACTTTGTTGCAGTTGCAAAAGTGGCTTATACCTGAGTAACGCACAACTTTCAGGGCTCGTGTGATTGCATCGTGAAGAAATTTCAGAAATCGTTTAACAAATCACTGCACGGGATCGCCAAAATACCGGCGACCCGTGACCTCAATCGTTAGGCGGAAGATAGTTGAGAGAGGTGCCACGTGACCTTTGATCCAAGTGCTATAGCGTCTTGGGCGACCGCCGCCGCGGTGCTCATCGCAGCTTGGCAACTGCACAAGAACACTCGCCAAGCGTGCATTGATTTCGAGGATGATCTCTCCAGGGAGTATCGCGAGCTCGCGCGGACGATTCCAGGACCCATGCTTCTGGGCGAGACCCCCAACGAAGAGGACCTTAAGGCGGAGTTCTCGAGACTGTACCAGTACATCGATCTCAGCAACGAACAAGTGTTCTTGCGCATGGCCGGTCGAATCACCAAAGGCACATGGCTCAATTGGCGCGACGGCATTCAATCCAATCTCTCGCGTCCGGCATTTGCGCGGGCGTGGAATGAAATCAAGATACACGCGCCAGGAAGTTTCACGGAGCTTCGGCGCCTGGAAGACGGTCGGTTTGTTGAAGATCCGAGGCAGTGGGTCTCTCGGATAAGAAGGTTCGGGCAATGGTTTTCCGCCTAACAACGCCATGCAGCGGATCGCCAAAAGCTCCCGCTGATGGCGGGCGTTATGTTTTAGAAAATACCCAATTGGCTCAAACTGAAGGGGGAGCATGACGATGAGTCTGAAATCCATATTCAACGTTTGCCTGAAAGTCATGGGTGTATACTACGCCTTAAGCGCTCTAAATACGCTACCAACGAGCATCTCACAAATGGTCATGTTCTGGGGTGCATGGAAATATACCACCCAAAATGACCCACTCAGAATAATGATCAATTACAAAACTGCATCATTGATAGGCTTGCTCATTCCTATCCTTCTTTTCTTCTTCTCTCTGTTGATCATTTTCAAGTCTGAGAAGATATCCAACTTCCTTCTTAAAAGAGAAGGGAGTATTAATAATACACATTGGGATATTCTCCCGACCAGTGCGCTTAACATTTCCATAAAAATATTTGGTTTCTTCTCCTTATTGACAGCAATCCCTTTTGTCTCGGACTTATTATCCAATTACTGGGTTATGAGAGAGGACTTAAAATTATATGACGTCACGGGTAAGATTAAGTTAGCTTCATTCGGAATATCTGTTCTTCTTTACGTTTGCATTGGGGTCATACTCATTTTCTATTCAAGCGTGATTGCTGATAAGCTGCTCAAGGCTGATTCTAAAGGGATTGAAGAAGTCGACAAGAGTGAAACATAACAAGAACATCAACCTGACGCGGAATAAGCGTGGCGCAACTTTGGCATAGGTGATTGCCCGCGCAGGTTATGCAAATCGTTCGGCTGGCATTGATAAAGGAGGTATACGCATGGACATGTGGAAGTTCTTTGACATCACGCATCGGGAGCACATCATCTGCAATCCGATGAGTCTTGAGAAACTTGAACAGCTTATCACAGTTCTGCCTCTAAAACCTGGGGCACGCGTGCTTGATATCGCCACTGGAAAGGGCGAGTTTCTCATCAGGCTTGCAGAGCGGTACCGACAAATGACAGGGACAGGAGTTGATTTCTCTCCCTACTGCATTGCTGATGTCCACAAGAAGCATCAAGAACGTGTTCCGGATGCCCAACTCCATTTCTTGGAGATGGACGGGGCCAAGTATGTCCCAGAGACCTTAGAGAGCTTTGATCTGGTAGCCTGCATCGGTGCGAGTTGGATTTATGGCGGGCATCGAGGGACGTTGAACGCGCTGCAGAAGATGGCAGCCCCAGAAAGTTGGATCGTTGTGGGAGAGCCGTACTGGCGGCATGAACCGGAAAGAGAGTATTTAGAAGCGATCGAAGTGACACGGAACGACTTCGGAACACATTATCAAAACGTAGAGATCGGGCGAGAGCACGGATTGGAGGCGGTCTACACACTCGTTAGCAGCCAGGATGACTGGGATAGATATGAAGGGTTACAGTGGTATGCTGCGGAAACCTGGGCGAGTGATCATCGGGATGATCCAGATGTGGAGACCGTGCTGAAGCGAGTGCGTGAGAGTAAGACAGCGTATCTGAGGTGGGGACGAGAAACGCTGGGGTGGGCGATTTATGTGTTCAAGAAAGGGGGTATAGCACATTTCTAGTTGGCTAACGCGCCTTATTGGGCATGCCCATGACGAGCCAGATGAGAAAAAGAGGCATCACCGCCTCCGAACAAGCCGTTCCACCGGATCGGCGGGAAAAGGCACCCGCCTCCCGGTGAACTTCACGTTAGGCGTCAGTTGATCTCGCATCCATTCGGCGCCGCGAGCAAACGCGACGCAACCTTTCGTGCCTTGTGCGTGCCCGAGGGTCGTGTAGCAGTGAGCAATCGCTGCCGCGTAGTCAATCTCCTGCGGCGCGAACTTCTGAAGCGTGGCTACGATTCCGCCCTGCGCGCGCTTCAGAAGTTCACACTCAGCGCGAAGTCGCGCAATCTCGTCTGCGGCTTCCGAGCACAGCGGTATGCGGTTCGTTCCGTAAACGCCGCCTCTGAGTCGCTCTACTATGTCCGTCATCTTGTTTCCTCGTATAGAAGAAAATGGGGACGTTGGTTCAAATGCAACTTAGTCATCTCTCCTCAATTCGAGAAGATAGAAGAAAATGGGGACGTTGGTTCAAATGCAACTTAGTCATCTCTCCTCAATTCGAGAAGATTAGCGGAACCAGCATACCGATTAACGAAGGAGGTCGTGACCCTAAAAATCGTGGAACTTTTACTCCCGGATGCCGGCCAGAATTCTTCGCATGCTTTGGGGGCAAAGGGGAATTACTCGTTCAAACCATCCTACTCCGCCATTTCCTACTGCCTCGCCATCCGGTTCACCGGCGACGTCGTCATTCTCAGAAACCGAGCCACCTACGCCGCCGTGTATCCCAACTTCCGAACTGCTACCTGACAGAATAGTTTCCTCCCCGTGATGACCCATTCCCCCTTACGAAGCCGAGTAAACCTTGCTTCCATTTTCAAAAAACGGCCTTACTTCAATGGCGCGAATGGGCTCGCAGTACAAAACAAAAGGGTCAGGTCTTGCAATAACACAATAGAAACCTAAACTACTTTTTCCTCACGAAATGGCTCCCTGGGCAGGACTCGGTCACTACGGTCGAAACATTCTGTTTCTCCCTGCGTCACCTCCCCTTCGGATTCCTGACGCAGGACATTCGCTCTATTTTGATTTTGAAAGGTTTCGTAAAGAGGATAAGTCTCCTGCAACAAGAGCTTCTTTTTTGGCCCGAGACCAACGCTTAACCTGAGCCTCGCGCCTGCGTGCCTCACTGAACGTTTCATATTCTTCCGAATAGACGAGGGCAATGGGCGGATCTAGGGTTGTGGTCCTGCATGCTCGTTTGGTGTTGTGCTCTTCATAACGCTGTTTCAAGTCAGCGGTCGCTCCGGGATAAAGTGAACCGGACTGGAGTCGAAGAATATAAAACCATGCTGACATTAGAAAGCTTTCTGGCCCTTCGACAAGCCTTTCGGCAGGCTCAAGGCAGGCTCAGGGCCATTTCTCCGCGCCTCTTGTGCCCGGTCGGAGACCTTGAGTCCTTCGATGGGACTCGGGACCCTGTCTCTTACCCTGGCCGGGCAGGCCTTGAGCAAGCGAAAGGGGCACCCACTTTTGATGGTGTGCCCCTAAGCGCGTCGAAATGGCTCCCCGAGTAGGATTCGAATCCCGCCTCGGCGGGACTCTGCCGATTGAGCGTCTAGGAGGAACCTGGAGATTCCTCTGTCTTTGATCCTCTTCTCCAACTTCATGGCTTCGCCCCTAGTCGGACACTCACAAGACCACGCGAGCTTCCAAGGGCCATCGAATCTCTTAGTTGTTTTTGAGAGATGATATTCGGGATCATTATGCTGTCGGAGCCGTCGGCCAATATCAGTGGTCTGGCCACAATAATATCGTTGGGTGGTCTCACTCTGGAGGATGTAAACGAATGCGTTCATAAATAAAAAGGCCGGGTTTCCCCGGCCATTAATTGCTGGCTCCCCGAGTAGGATTCGAACCTACGACCTAGTGGTTAACAGCCACCCGCTCTACCGGTTGAGCTATCGGGGAATCGTTCTAAACCAATTTTAAAACCTGGATCTATCAAACTCTCCTAACCTAGTGGTTAATCCCGCTGTCGGCGGGACTCTACCGGTTGAGCTATCGGGGAATCGTTCTAAACCAATTTTAAAACCTGGATCTATCAAACTCTCCTAACCTAGTGGTTAATCCCGCTGTCGGCGGGACTCTGCCGGTTGAGCTATCGGGGAATGATTGGTTCCATTCAAAAACGAATCCTAACGAATTGTAAACCTTTTCCTGATCCCCAGTTATGGGCCCCGCTTCGAGCGGGACAGCCTAGTGGTTAATCCCGCCTGCTGCGGGACTCTGCCGGTTGAGCTATCGGGGAATCTGTCTAATTACCAATCACCAAATCCCAACATCCAAACAATCATCAATAACCAAATTTCAATGATCGAATTAACAAATCTTTGAGCTGCACAAGCTGGGGCATTGATGATTTGTGTTTAGTTTAAAAGAAAATTTAAGGGATGGCAAGAGGAAAAATATTGAGGAAAAATTTTAGCCGCGGACGGTGGCCTCGTCTTCGAGGGGTGTTTCCAACTTCCTCATCGCCCGTTTCTTGTACCAAGACCTGATCATATTGATCGGACCCGAAAAGATGTAGAAGAAGATGGAGACGAAGAGGACGATCACCGGTTCCATGACGATGACGATCATGGAGAGGACGATGAAGATGAAGAGGCTGAAGGGTTTTCTCCGAGCCAGGTCGAGCTCTTTAAAGCTGAAGTAACGAATGTTGGAAACCATGAGAAATGCGAGGACATAAATCATGACCAGGATGACGATGTCTTTGACCCATCCTGTCTCGATCAGACGAAGGTAGAGAAGAATGGTCAGGGCGATCATGGTGGCGGCTGCAGGGATGGGAAGGCCTTTGAAATATTTCACCTCTCCCGAGGAGGACTGGACATTGAACCGGGCCAATCTTAAGGCGCCACAGACGACAAAGAGGAAGGCGGCCAGCCAGCCGAATCGCCCATAGGGCCGCAAGGCCCAGCTAAAGGCCAGGAGGGCCGGCGCCACTCCAAAGGAGATGAGATCAGCCAGGGAATCGTACTGGACGCCGAATTTGGATGTGGCTCTGGAGAGACGGGCCACTTTTCCATCGAGAATATCGAAGACTGAGGCCAGCAGGATGGCCACGGCCGCATAGTAGAATTTCTCCTGAAAGACGGAGATGATGGCCCAGAAGCCGCAGAAGAGGTTTCCTGTGGTGAAGAGGTTGGGGAGGATGTAGACCCCTCTTCGCATCTTAATCTGAGTTCTTCTTTTCTTCATGGCGATACCCGATGATGGACTCCCCTCCCTTGATATGCTGTCCCACCCTCACAATGGGCTGGACATCGGTGGGGAGATAGAGATCCACCCTTGACCCAAACCGAATCATACCAAATATTTCTCCTTTATTCAAGAGGTCGCCCGCTTTTGCATAACAGACGATTCGCCTAGCCACAAAACCTGCGATCTGAACAAGCAGGATTTTAAACCGGCCCTCTGTCTCCATGACCAAGGCGTTCTGTTCATTGAGAAGGGATGCTTTGTCACGGCTTGCCACTAAAAACCGGCCCGGATGATAACTTGTTTGAAGGATCTTCCCAGAGGCAGGGGCACGATTGATGTGGACATCGAAGGGAGACATGAAGATGGACACTTTTAAGGCTCTCTCTTTTAAGAAACGGTCCTCTTCACATTCCCCCACATGAATGATTGTGCCATCCGCGGGAGAGAGGATGATATTCTTGAGGGAGGGAATCTTTCTCTTCGGATTCCTGAAGAAGTAGGCGATGAAAAGGGTGAGAAGGATTCCCGGAATCGTCAGAACCGTCCATCCCATCCCTGCAAAGAAGAGGGTGAGGATAGCTGAGGGGATGAGGAAGGGAAGCCCTTCCCTGGCAATAGGCCATCGGTTCTGCGGCATCAGCGTTTCTTCTCTTTGAGCCAGCCCATCATGGAGCGCAGTTTCTTTCCAACGACCTCGATGGGATGTTCTGCCTCTTTCTTTCTCAGGGCGGTGAAGACCGGCCGGCCCACCCGGTTCTCTATGATCCATTCCTTGGCAAAATTTCCATTCCGGACCTCTTCAAGGATGCGCCTCATTTCCTGCCGCGTCTCCTGAGTGATGATCCGTTTGCCCCGTGTCAGATCTCCGTATTCGGCCGTATCGGAGACCGAATAGCGCATGTAGGAGAGGCCACCTTCATACATCAAGTCCACGATCAGTTTCAATTCGTGGAGGCATTCGAAGTAAGCGATCTCAGGGTGATAGCCGGCTTCCACCAGGGTATCGAATCCGGCTTTGATCAGTTCGCTTACCCCCCCGCAGAGCACGGCCTGTTCTCCGAAGAGGTCGGTCTCGGTCTCTTCTTTGAAGGTGGTCTCAATCACGCCGGCGCGGGTGGCGCCCAGACCTTTGGCATAGGCGAGGGCGGTCTTCTTGGCTTTTTTTGTGAAATCCTGATGGATGGCTAAAAGGGATGGGACTCCCGCTCCCTTCTCGTATTCCCTTCGCACCAGGTGGCCAGGGCCTTTTGGAGCGATCATCACCACATCGATCTCTTTCGGAGGGACGATCTGGCCATAATGAATGTTGAACCCGTGAGAGAACAGGAGGGTCTTTCCCTTCCCAAGATGGGGCTTCACATCCTCTTCGTAGAGTTTGGCCTGGATGTGATCCTGGGTGAGGATCTGGATGAGATCAGCCTGACGGGCGGCTTCGTTTGCCGTAATAGGCTTGAAGCCATGCCGGAGGGCGAGTTCATAATTTTCGCCTCCTTTTCGTTGAGAGACGATGACATCAAGGCCGCTGTCGCGCAGGTTCTGTGCCTGGGCATGGCCCTGGCTTCCATAGCCGATGATGGCGATCTTCTTCCCTTTCAGGTTTTTGAGATCCGCATCCTTGTCGTAATAGATCTTCATCGCATCTTCTCCTTAAAAAAACCGTGATCGTGTCCGGGTCTCGTGCCCGTAAAACCCACTGCCATTAAGAAAGTTCGGTCATGGCTTTGCTTCCTCTCGACATGGCCACGCGACCGGTCCTGACCAGTTCCTTGATGCCCAGAGGCTTCAGGAGAGAGAGGAGGGCGTTGATCTTCTTCTCGTCCCCTGTTATTTCAATGGTATAGGTCTTGGCTCCCACATCGATGACCTTCCCTCTGAAAATATCGACGATCCGGAGAATCTCCTCACGGGTCTTTTCAGTGGCTAAGACCTTGACAAGAATCATCTCCCTTTCCACGAAGTCCTTGTCTATCAGATCGACCACTTTGATGACGGGGATCAGTTTGTTCAGTTGTTTGAGCACCTGTTCGATGATCTGATCGTCCCCGCGGGTGACAATGGTCATGGTCGAGACGGCAGGATCGAGGGTTTCTGCCACAGAGAGGCATTCGATGTTAAACCCCCTGCCGCTGAAGAGGCCTGCGATCCGGGCCAAGACGCCGAATTCATTTTCAACTAAGAGGGTGATGACGTGACGCATAATCCAGAAGCTCCATGTTTGAGGATGGAGGAGCATTTCATTTGAGGAGCACTTTGTTTAAGGCAAAGTTCTTGCCTCAAGTGTAGCGGTCCTCTTGCCTCAAGCGAAGCGATCCTCTAACGTTATTTCACACCAACCTCATCTGGTTCAGAGGCTCTCCTGCAGGAACCATGGGGTAGACATTCTCCTCCGGATCGATGACGAAATCGATCACCACGGGTTCTGGAATGGAGAAAGCCTTCTTCAGAACAGGGACGACTTCTTCGGGTTTGGTCGCCCTCAGGCCCACAGCGCCATACGCCTCTGCCAGTTTCACAAAGTCAGGAGAGACCCCTTCGAGAGAGGAGGAGGCGTAGCGTTTTCCGTAGAAGAACTCCTGCCACTGCCTGACCATTCCAAGGTAACCATTGTTCAGGATGGCCACTTTGATCGGCAATCGATACTGGACGGCGGTGGCCAGTTCCTGGGAGTTCATCTGGAAACTTCCATCGCCTGAGATGCCGATGACCAGCCTGTTCGGGAAAGCGACCTGGGCCCCAATGGCAGCAGGAAGACCGTAGCCCATCGTTCCCAGCCCGCCGGAGGTGAGAAAGGTTCTCGGCTTGAGATATTTGTAATACTGGGCGGCCCACATCTGGTTCTGCCCCACCTCGGTGGTGAGGATGGCTTCTCCTCCGGTCAACTCATCCATCTTCTCGATGACATACTGGGGCTTGATGATCTGTTCCTGCTGGTAATTCATATCGTAAATGGCCTTCCAGTTTTCGATCTGGCGGTGCCATTTATGAAGTCCTTCCCTGAAAGAGTGGGTCTCCTCTTTTTCGAGAAGGGAGAGTATTTTTAAAAGGATTCGTTTACAGTCGCCCACGATGGGGAGATCGACCCTCACGTTTTTGCTGATGGAGGTGGGGTCGATGTCGATATGAATGACCTTGGCCTGAGGAGCGAAGGATTCGAGTTTTCCGGTGACCCGGTCGTCGAATCGGGCTCCGACGGCGATAAGAAGATCGGACTCCATCACCGCCATATTGGCCCGGTAAGTCCCATGCATTCCTAACATTCCGAGGGAGAGGGGATGATTTCCAGGAAAACCTCCCAGTCCCATGAGCGTCATGGTCACAGGGATGCCCAGTTTCTCCGATAGGTGGAAGAGCTCCTTCGATGCATTGGAGGAGATGATTCCGCCTCCGACATAGAGAAGCGGCCTTTTCGACTTCAGGATCAGATGGGTTGCCCTCTGAATCTGGCCGGGATGACCTTCGAGAGTGGGCCGGTATCCTCGAATGGATACCTTTTCAGGATATTTAAACTCCGCCGAGTCCACGAGAATATCTTTGGGGAGATCGATGAGAACCGGTCCCGGCCTTCCGCTCCGGGCGATATAAAACGCCTCCTTCAAGATCCGGCTTAAGTCTTTAATCTCTTTTACGAGGTAGTTATGTTTGGTGCAGGGCCGGGTGATCCCCACGATATCGGCCTCCTGAAAGGCATCGTTTCCAATCAGGGGGGTGGGAATCTGACCGGTGAGGATGGCGATGGGGATCGAGTCCATGTAGGCCGTTGCAATCCCTGTCACTGTGTTGGTGGCGCCTGGTCCGGAGGTGACCACCACCACTCCCACCTTCCCGGAGGCACGGGCATAGCCGTCTGCCGCATGGACAGCCGCCTGTTCATGGCGGACAAGAACCTGGCGGAACGGGGCGCTGGCCAGTTCGTCGAAGAGAGGAAGGACAGCTCCTCCGGGGTAGTTGAAGAGAGTGTCCACTCCTTCCTTCTTCAAACATTCAACGATAATCTGGGAGCCGGTCTTCTTCATCTAAAACCGCTTGAGGAGCGTTTCACTTGAGGATCGCTTCGCTCGAGGCTTAAGGCAAAAGATGTTTTGCCTCCAACCTCAAGTCCAGCTCTGCTGGACGCTCCTTCATCCTCTTTTTTATCTGTATTTCCTTAAGATTTTTTCCATCTCATCTTTATAAACCAGTTTTTTCTTCTTGATGATCTTTATTTCCATCTCATCCTGAGGGGTAAGAAAGGGCTTCTTCTCAATCTCATCGAGTTGCCCTGCAAGCTCCGTATGAGCTTTTTTGATTTTTATGAAATCTTCATCTTCCTTCATTAGCCTATCGATCAATTCTTCCTCTTTTGTCACGATGCTTCCCCCTTGCAAGGAATTGAATTTTCAACTGGTTTAATGTCAAAAGTTAATATAATACCAATGGTTTGTCAAATGGGATGTCTTTCCTGCCACTTGATCTCCGCCTCGGAAGGCCGAACATAGATGGGAGTAAATGTCTTCACATCTAAGGACTCTCCCTTACGAAGAAGCTCACTTCCCAATCTCGCAACAGCTGACCCATGAGGAAGATGGAGAGAAGGATTTGGAAAGAGAGCCAATGAAGAGAGGGATTTTCCGAGATAGTCTCCGTAAGTTTTTGTCCCATCGCCGACGAAGATAATCTTTTCCTTTATATTTTTGACGAGGTCTTCCGGCCTCATCGCCTGATAGTCAGATAGTCTTTTAAGAAGGTTAGCTTCATCATAGCGATAGAAGGCGGTATAGACCTCCCCCTTGCGAGCATCGAGGATGGGGCAGATAAGATAGGGAGTAGGCGAGATCTGGGAGGCGAGGACATCGAGTGAGGATACTCCTGCCACGGGTTTCCGGGTTCCATAGGCCAACCCTTTGACCGTGCTCACACCGATTCTCAATCCCGTAAAGGAGCCTGGACCGAGGGAGATGGCCCATCCATCCAGATCTTCCATCGGACAGTGGGCCTCTCTGAGGAGATAGTCGATGGCCCCGAGGAGCCTCTCGGAGTGGGTGATCGGGATGTTGAGAAGGTATTCCGAGATGACCTCTCCTTCATCGATCAGCCCGACACTGCTACAGCGGGTTGAGGTATCGATTCCCAGGATTTTCATCTTCAAATTCCAATAATCAATTTCCAAATTCCAAATAATCACCAATAATCAAATGCCAATAACCAAAATGGATTTAAAATAATTTGGGTATTGGAGTTTATTTGGTTATTGATGTTTGAGATTTGGTGATTAAAAATTAAACCCTCCTTCCGGAGAGATGATGCGGATCAGGTCGTTATAGAAGGCAAAGAGCATCAGGAGGATGATGAGGGTGAGGCCGATCTGCTGTGCGATCTCCATCTTCCTGATGCTGATGGGCTTCCTCAGAATTGTCTCCAATGTTAGGAAGAGAAAATGGCCTCCATCGAGAATAGGGATGGGAAAGAGGTTGATCACTCCGAGATTGATGCTGAGGATGGCCATGAAAAGCGCCAGGCTCAAGAGGCCTCTCCTCGCCTGTTCACCGGCCATCTGGGCGATCAGAATGGGACCTCCGATCGTCTTTCCCGGAATCACCCCCTGGATCAGTTTGACAATTCCGACCAGGGTCAACTTGATCCCCTGATAGGTTTGAATAAAACCATTCCCCAGGGCGACCAGAGGGTTGACCTTCTCGATGAGAACCTCACCCGAGTGGGTGATGCCAATCACAAAGGTGGACACCTCTTCTCCGAAAAGGTTTTTCACGGAAGAAGGTTTTGGGGTGACCCTGATCTCGAGCGTCTCGCCATTGCGTTTCACCCTGAGCATCAATTCCTTTCCCTGGCTACTGCGGATAATTCGAGAGAGGTCCTCCCATTTCTTCAAGTCCTGGCCATCGATGGAGAGGATGAGATCTCCCTTTTTGAGGCCTGCCGCCTCCGCGGGAAGACCCGGGTTGACCTCTCCAACTTTTGGTGGGGAGTAGGGAATACCGAAGAGGTTGATCGTGGAGAAGAGAACGATGGCGAGAAAGAAGTTGAAGAAGGGGCCTGCGCCGATGATCAATGCCCGTTTCCATACCGGCTGGTTTGAGAAGGAGCGGTCGCGAAGCTCCTCCTTGACCTCCTCTTCAGGGTTCTCACCGATCATTTTAACAAAGCCTCCCAGCGGAACAGCGGCAATCTGATACTGGGTCTCTCCGATCTTTTTCCAGAATATTTTTGGTCCGAAACCGAGGGAGAAGGTGAGGACACCAACGCCCAATTTCTTGGCTAATAGAAAATGTCCCAGTTCATGGACGAAAACAAGAATTCCCAGAACAATGATGGTCGAGATGATAGTGGTCAACACAGTCTTTTTCCTCCGATGATGGTTTTTGCCTTTTCTCTTGCCCACTGATCGGCTCTCAGAATATCTTCGATCGTGCGGACCGTCTTGAGCTCATGCTCCTCCATCACCCTCTGGATGAGGAGGGGAATATCGGTGAATTTGATCGATCCTTCGAGAAAACCATTGACCGCCGCCTCATTGGCGGCATTGAGGATGGCGGGCATCGTCTCCCCGATCTCAATCGATTGGTATGCCAGCCGGAGACAGGGGAATTTTTCCGGGTCCGGGGGGGAGAAGGTGAGCGGTCCCACTCGAGAAAGATCGAGGGAGTCCAGTTTCAGATCCATTCGTTGCGGAAAGGAGAGGGCATAGGAGATCGGAATCCTCATGTCAGCGATTCCCATCTGGCCGATGATGGAGCCGTCGATATACTCCACCATGGAGTGGACAACGCTCTGCGGATGGATCCGGACGATTATCTTCTCCACCGGGATGCCGAAAAGCCAGTGGGCCTCGATGACCTCCAATCCTTTATTCATGAGCGAGGCGGAGTCAATCGTGATCTTCTTTCCCATCTCCCAGTGAGGGTGATTAAGAGCATCCTTAACGGTGACCTCGTGGAGTTTGGAGAGCGGAAGGTTGAGAAAAGGCCCTCCTGAAGCCGTGAGGATGAGACGACGGATGTCCTCCTTCCTGTGGCCGAGCAGTGATTGGAAGATGGCGCTATGTTCGCTATCCACGGGCAGGATTTGAGCCCCGGTCTTTTTTGCCTCTTCCATGACAATCTTCCCCGCCATCACCAGAGGCTCTTTGTTGGCCAGGGCAATCGACTTTCCGGTTTTAATGGCGGAAAGGGTGGGGATGAGCCCCACTGCGCCGACAATAGCTGAGACGACCTGAGTCACCTCTGGATGGGTCGCCACACGGATGAGCCCTTCCACTCCATAGACCACTTCAACATCCGCTCCGGCAAGGCCCTTCTGAAGTTCTCCAGCTACCTCTCGATTGAGGACCGAGACGACCTTGGGTTGAAATCGGAGGATCTGCTCTTTGAGAAGCTCGATGTTGAGACCTGCGGAGAGACTGACGACTTCAAATCGCTCCGGGAATTGGCGGACGATGTCAAGGGTATTGACCCCGATCGAGCCTGTAGAACCTAAGATGGCCAGTCGCTTCATGGGGTCTCCTTCAAGAGGAAGGGGAGGAGGTAGAAGAGAAAAGGGGTGGAGAAGAGGAAACTATCGATGCGGTCCAGCACCCCGCCATGCCCCGGGAAGAGAGACCCTGAATCCTTTACCTGGGCGCTTCGCTTGATCATCGACTCGGTGAAGTCTCCCAATTGGCCCAGAATTCCCATTCCGATGGTCACGAGGATGCAGACTCCTTTGTTGAGGTAGGGGAGGAAGAGAGAAGCATAGAGCAGGCCAATGACGACTGAGCCGACGATTGCCCCTAGGAGACCCTCATAAGTCTTATTCGGGCTGATCTTCGGATAGAGTTTATGTTTACCGAAGAGCGTTCCGCTGAAGAGGGCGATGATGTCCCCGGCCCAGACCGTAATGATCAGGAAGAGAACCCATGCCCTTCCATCTGTCTGATTTCGGATGAGGATGATATGGGAGAGAAGAAATCCGATATAGAAAATTCCGAAAAGGGTTATCCCTAAATTGGAAATGACAGAGGAGAGGTGCTCCGCGGTGGCCATATAGAGGACACAGAGAAGAAGAAGCGTGAGGACGAGGAAGGGGGAGAAACTCCTCGCCTCTCCATAGACGAAAAGGATGGAGAGGATCAACCCCAGCGAAATCCCTGTGAGACGCTGGATTTGTCTGGATTGAGGAAGGGCGAGGTTGTTAAATTCGAGAAGGCCGAGAAGGATGGTGATGAGAACCATCAGGGTAAATAGGATCGAAGGTCCTAAGGCAATCAGAAGGACAAAGGGAGGGATAATGATAAGCGCTGTCCAGACCTTCTTTTTTTCGATTTTGGCCATATGCCTTTTAAATTCGGAATTCGGATTGCGAATTTCGGAATTTAATTCCGCATTCCACATTCAGCATTCCGCAATAAGCTTACTCTTCCATTCCATTGATCTGTTCGCTGGTCAGGCCGAACCTTCTCTCCCTTGATTGATATTCGGCGATCGCTTTCAGGAGTTCTTTCCGATTGAAATCGGGCCAGAGGGTTTCGGTCAGATAGAGCTCAGTATAAGCGACCTGATAGAGGAGGAAGTTGGAGATTCGAGACTCCCCGCTGGTTCGGATGAGAAGGTCAGGATCTGGCAGTTCACTGGTCCAGAGATACTGTGGAAAAGACGAAAGATCGATCTCCTCCTCTTTGATCCTGCCTTTTCTCAAATCGGAGATGATTCCATGAACCGCATGGAGGATTTCCGAGCGGCCTCCATAACTTAATGCCAGATTGAGAATCATCCCATCGCATTTTTCTGTCTTTTTCATCGCTTCGTCGAGAATGGCCCGGACATCGGCGGAAAGGTCTTCCAGCCTACCAATGGCAGAGAGTCGAATATTGTTCTTGGCCATCTCCGCAGCCTCTTTAAGCAGATATTCCTTCAATAACCCCATCAATGCCGTCACCTCCCCCTTCGGTCTTTGCCAGTTTTCCAGAGAGAAGGCGTAGAGCGTTAAAACCCTGATCCCCAGCTCTCGGCAGGAGGTGACCACTTCTCTTACCGCGTCAACTCCCTTGATATGTCCGTTGATCCGGCTCAGGTTCTTCTTTTTTGCCCAGCGGCCATTTCCATCCATGATGATGGCGATATGAGAGGGAAGTTTCTTCTTATCAATCTCTTCCATGATGAATGATGTCCGTTCTGTCCGTCATTCCGAACTTGATTCGGAATGTAAAACAATGACATTGAATTGCAGGACAAGCCTTTAAGTTATGTCCACCCGGAGGCAGGACTATAACCCTGCGTAAATTGTCTTTTAAAATTACCATATCAATGGCGGATTTTCAATCGATCGTTAAAAAAGGAGGGGGGTAAGCAAAAGAGAGAACAGGGGAGGGGGAGGAAATGGGAATGGTAGCTCCCCCTCTTTATCCTATTTCTCGACAATCGCCTCGACCGGACATACTTCCACACAGTTTCCGCATTCTGTGCATTTTTCTTCGTTGATCGTATAGGGTTCACCCTCTTCAATCGCATCTGCCGGACATTCCTCTACACAGGTGCCGCACGCCACGCATTCTTCGGTGATCGAATAGGCCACTTTCCTCACCCCCTTTGTCTTTATATTTCGAGAATCTCTTTTTCCTTGGCGGAAAGAACGGTATCCACCCTTTCGATATATTTATCGGTAGAGGTCTGGACCTTGTCCATCCATTGGCGGAGTGAATCCTGGGAGATCTTCTTGTTTTTTTCCAGACCCTTCAGATGTTCGTTTGCATCCCTCCGGATATTGCGGAGGGCCACCTTTGTCGCCTCCCCCATCTTTTTGACCACCTTGACCAGCTCTTTCCGGCGCTCTTCTGTGAGCCGGGGAATATTTATCCGGATGATCTTCCCGTCGTTCATGGGGGTCAATCCGAGCTCCGATTTAAGGATTGCCTTCTCGATCTCTCCGATCGTGGTGGGATCCCAGGGCTGGATGGTGATGAGCCTGGGTTCGGGGACGGCGAGTGTGGCCATCTGGCTGAGCGGAGTGGAGGTGCCATAATAATCGATCCGGATATCGTCCAGAAGGGCCAGAGAAGCCCTGCCTGTTCTTACTTTATTAAGATCCGTTTTGAGATTGACGATGGTCTTTTCCATCTTCAATGTCACATCGGCGTAGATCTTCTCCTCCATGGTTCATCCTCTCACTTTCGTCCCCACCTTCTCTCCCAGAATGACCCGCCTGATATTTCCCTTCTTCTTCAGATTGAAGACGATGATGGGAATCTGATGGTCCATGCAAAGGGAGATGGCTGTTGCATCCATCACCTTCAACTGTTTTGTCAGGACATCGAGGTAGGTGAGTTCATCATATTTCCGGGCCCGGCGATTTACCATGGGATCGGCATCATAAACCCCATCGACTTTCGTGGCCTTCAGAATCGCCTCGGCCCCGATCTCCATCGCACGGAGCGAGGCGGTCGTGTCCGTGGTGAAATAGGGATTGCCCGTTCCTCCGGCAAAGATGACCACCCTGCCTTTTTCCAGATGGCGCATTGCCCTCCGGCGAATAAAAGGCTCGGCCAGTTCTCTCATCTCGATGGCTGTCTGAAGCCGGGTTTGAACGCCCATCTTTTCGAGGGCATCCTGAAGGGCGATGCCGTTGAGGATCGTGGCCAGCATTCCCATATGATCTGCGGAAACCCGGTCCATCCCCCTGGAACTGGCAGCCATCCCCCGGAAGATGTTGCCTCCTCCGATGACGATGGCGATCTCAACCCCGAGGGTCTTCACCTCTTTGATCTCCCCGGCAATTTGCCGGATCACCGAGGGATCGATTCCAAAACCTCCTTCGCCGGTTAAAACCTCTCCGCTGATCTTCAGGAGGATCCTTTTATAAGGAATTCTCTTCATGAGGGGCCAAATTGACCTATGACCGCGAGGACAATCCTTCGCCTAATTGAAATCGGGCGAAGCGGCGGATGGCGATGTTCTCTCCGAGTTTTCCGATCATTCCGTCGAGGACCTCTTTGACCGTGACATCGGAATCCCTGATATAGGTCTGTTCGAGAAGGCATGTCTCGGAATAGAACCTCTCCAGTTTCCCTTCGACGATCTTATCGATCACCTTGGCGGGTTTTCCCGAATCGAGCGCCTGGGTCCGATAGATGTCCTTCTCCTTTTCCAAGACATCAGGGGGGACGTCCTCTCTACGGATGAATTGAGGGTTGGCAGCAGCGATATGCATGGCCATATTTTTTACGAATTCCTGGAAATCCCCGGTCTTCGCAACAAAATCGGTCTCGCAGTTGATCTCAACCAGAACCCCCATCTTTCCACCCGCATGGATATACGAAGCGACCAGACCGTCCGTGGCAATGCGGCCTGCCTTCTTTGCGGCGGTCGCCAATCCTTTCTTTCTCAAATAATCGATGGCGGCTTCAATGCTTCCTCCGGCTTCCTGGAGCGCGGCTTTGCAATCCACAATCCCGGCCCCTGTCCGCTGTCTCAAGTCTTTCACGAGTTCAATCGAAATTTCCATTAGAATCTATTCCTCCTCACCTTCAACGCTTTTTTCCACCTCTATCTCTCCGGGTGATTCGGCTGTCGGGACAGCCTCTTTTCCCTCTTTGGCCCGCTCCATCTGGAGCTGTTTCTCATAAAGCTGTTTTCCCTCTATCACGGCATCCGCAATCTTAGAGGCGAAAAGCTGGATGGCTCGAATGGCGTCATCATTGCCCGGCACGATATAATCCACATCGTCAGGGTCGCAGTTGGTGTCAACGATGCCGATCGATGGAATGCCGATCTTTCTGGCTTCATGGACGGCAATCTTCTCTTTTTTGGGGTCTACGACGAAAATGGCCCCGGGGAGGCGATTCATGCTCTTGATCCCTCCCAGAGACCTTTCCAGTCGGGTCCTCTCTTTTTCGATTTCCAGGACCTCCTTTTTGGGGAGGAGATTATAGATCTCCTCGTTCTTCATCGCCTCGAGTTGATTGAGCCGATCGATGGAGCGCTTGATGGTCTGAAAGTTGGTCATCATCCCGCCCAGCCAGCGATGATTGACATAGAACATTCCGCACCGGTTGGCCTGTTCGAAAATCGTCTCCTGGGCCTGTTTTTTCGTTCCAACGAAAAGGATATATTCGCCTCTGGAAGCCACCTCCCGAACAAACTGGCAGGCCTCTTTAAAGAGCAGGACCGTCTTCTGGAGATCAATGATGTAAATCCCGTTCCTTGCCCCGAAGATATAGGGTTTCATTTTGGGGTCCCAGCGTTTCGTCTCATGACCGAAATGAACCCCGGCCTCCAGAAGCTCCTTCATCGTTACATTTGACATTGAACCCTCCGTTTCTTTTCCATTCCTCCTCCTCTCAGTGAAAATTAGTCAAATAGATTTTTTGTTAACATATGATCATCCATTTTGCAAGTGGAAAAAATCTCAAGGAAGACCTGACCCGCCGAAAGACATCAGTCGGGAGACAAATGGAACATAACTAATTGAATTCATTATGGTATAAAATAGGCCTCGATTTTTCGAAAAGGAAAGAAAAAATGTTCATTTATGTAACTCCTCAGAAGCTGTGAAAAAATTGGCGGACTGTGGCTCGGCCCACAGGGTTGGGTGTCTTGTCCAAGCTTTAGAAGGCGGGTTATTAGTTGTTATGGGTAACCTTCGTTTTCGGTAAGATGGCGTTATGACCCAGGTTTAGACAGCGTAGTTTAATATAAGAGGTTCCGCCCTAAAGCTTCTCCAATCCCCCCAACCCTGTGGGCCGGAATGAAGGCGATACTGAAAATATAATTTTTTCACACCTTCCGAGGGATTACTCATTTTTGTCCTTTGCCCCGTTAGAAATAATGCCACGCTGGAATTTCTAACGGGGTTTATTCCTGTTTGAATTGAGATTTGATCTAAGTCAAGGAAGGAGAGGGGCAGAAGTGTTAATTTATGGCCAAACCCCATTAGAAATTCCAGCGGGGCATTAAACCCCGCCGGATAATTCTAAAATGTCATCCCGCTGCAGCCGCCGGCCCAGAGGGCCTCTGGCCCAGAAGGAGTAGCGGAGCATTATTTCTAACGGGGTAAAGGAGACGATAAAGATGAAATGCCCCGGGACGGATATGAAATTCTGGAAGCCAGGAGATATCTTTGATATCGATTGTCCCAAATGCGGAAAAAGAGTGGAATTCTTCAAGGATGAGGTGAAAAGGAAGTGCCGCTGCGGCCATATCATCGTTAATCCGAAAATCAATTTTGCCTGTGCGGAATGGTGTCCCTATGCGGAGCAATGTGTCGGAGAGGTGCCTGAAGAGGTGAAAGCCAAGCAGAGACAGGAGTTAAGGGATTCGGCGAGGGAGAGGATCGGACTCGAGATGAAAAAGTATTTTGGGACCGATTTTAAGCGGGTCAATCACGCCCTGAAAGTGGCCCGCCATGCAGAGCGGATTTTAAAGATGGAAGGCGGGAACCCTCTGGTCGTTCTGGGATCGGCTTTTCTCCATGATATCGGGATCCATGAGGCCGAGAGAAAGTACGGGAACACCTCAGGCCACTACCAGGAGAAAGAAGGGCCTCCCATTGCGCGGGAGATTCTAACCAGGTTGGATATCGAAAAAGAGATTGTTGACGAAATCTGCGACATCATCGGCCGCCATCACCACCCGAGAGAGGAGGAGACCCTCCATTTTCAGATTCTTTATGAGGCGGACTGGCTGGTCAATATCGAGGAGAAAGGGTTTTTAAAAGACAGGGAGGAGCTTGAAACATTAATAGGCAAGGTTTTCAAGACCGTGACCGGGAAAAAATTTGCAGAAGATTTATATCTGAATTCCCCTGCAAAGAACTGAGAGGCCTTCAGCCGAGCCGGTCGCCAGAAACCAGTTTCTTCAGGGCGAGTCCGTTTTTAATGGCAAAGCCATAGGCATCGTTGTTAAAATAGGTAAAGACCTCTTTCCCCTTTTTTCTCCATTTTCCAATCTTTTCAGACCATTCCTTTAATTCCTTATCCGAATAGTTGGAGCCATAGAGGAGCTTTCCTCCGTGGAGGCGAAGGTAGACAAAGTCGGCGGTGATTCTTTCGATAAAAGGAAGGCCGGAACCATGGGCGATGCAGAGGCCGAAATGGAATTCTTCAAGTATCCGGAAACCATCCGGACAAAACCAGGATTCGTCCCTGAACTCAAAGGCGTGGCGAAGGGATTTGGAACGGGGAAGGGTTGAAAGGAGGACGCAGAATTCCTCCAGCCTCTCCTTCTCAAAACGGAATTGGGGTGGAAGTTGCCAGAGCACGACCCCCATCTTCTCTTTTAATGGGGAGGCATTGTCTAAAAGGAGGGAGAGGGGCTCCCTGCAGTCCTTTAGACGTTTGATATGGGTGATGAAGCGGCTTCCTTTGACGGCAAAGGAAAAACCTTTTGGCGTCCGTTTATACCACCCCTCAAAGACCTCCTTCTTCGGCAGGCGATAGAAGGTGACATTGAGCTCGACGGTGTTAAAATATTGAGCATAAAATTCGAGCCACTTCCTCTGGGGGAGGTCAGATGGATAGAAGACCCCATTCCACCAGTGTGGATAATTGTAACCGCTTGTCCCGATGAAGATCATAACTATAAAGGGTTCGAGGGTTCGAGGATTCGCGGGTTCAAGTGTTTTATCTTCAAATTTTTCACTCGATCCCTTCAACCCTTGACTCCTTGCATTCCATCTATTTGTTTAATGATAATATCCACCACCGCCAGGTCCTTTTTGGGACCACTTGCGTTTGTAGTATTCACGACGAATCTTCTGCCGGACCAGAGGATAGGCCATATAGAGAAGTCCGAAGAGAAGACCGCCGAGGTGGGTGAGATGGGCGATGCCTCCCCCCGTACCTTCGGTGGAGGAGAAGAGGGAGATGAGGCCGAAGATGATCACCATATATTTGGCAGGTATGGGGAAGAGGAAATAGATGTAGATGGGACGGTTCGGAAAGAGCCAGCCAAAGGCTAACAGGATTCCATAGATGGCTCCTGAGGCTCCGATGACAGGAACCATTTGAAAGGGAGTGAAGATAACCGTGCAGACGGCAGCACCGATTCCACAGAAGAAGAAGTAGAATAAAAATTTTTTCGATCCCCAGTAATTTTCCAGCTCCCCTCCGAACATCCAGAGGGCGAGTAGATTGAAGAGGATATGGGAGATCCCTCCGTGTAAAAAGATATAGGTGAAGAGCTGCCAGAGGAAGTATTTCTTCCAGACCAGGACCGGGACGAGGCCCAGGTAGAAGTTGATCCAGTGGCTCACCACCATCTGGAGGAGAAAGACCGCTCCCATCACGATCATCAGTTTTTTAATGACGGATGGAAACCCGTATCCGAACTGGTAACGATAATAGGTCATTTCAAATCTCCGAACTCCGAACTTTAAACTCCGAACTATTATTGTCTGATTCCATATTTCTTAATCTTATACCGGAGGACCCTTTCGCTGATCCCGAGGCTCTCAGCTGCTCTGGTCTGGACGCCCTGATACTGATGAAGAGCCTTTACAATCAGGTCCCGTTCGATCTCCTCTAAAGAATCCGGAAGGGTTTTTGTTTTTCCGGAAATCTCCCACACCTTTTCGGATGGTCCTTCCTGCAAGTGGAATGGAAGGTCCTGCGTGGTGATGACCTCCCCACGGCAGAGGACGACTGCTCGCTCGATGAGATTCTCCAGCTCCCTCACATTTCCAGGGTAGGAATGGCGTAGGAGAAGGATTCGTGCCTCTTTGGAAAGATCCTGAATCTTTTTTTGATTGAGCTCCGAATATTTCTTCAAAAAATGATCGATCAGTAAAGGGATGTCTTCCTTTCTCTCCCTCAAGGGCGGAAGATGGATGGAGATCACATTGAGCCGATAGTAGAGGTCCTCTCTGAAAAGACCATTCCTCATCGCCTCTTCAAGATTACGATGGGTGGCGGTGATGACCCTCACATCGGTCCTGAGGTTGAGGTTAGATCCCAGCCTCTGGAATTCCCTTTCCTGTAATATTCGTAAAAGTTTGACCTGGGTGGAGGGTGAGAGCTCTCCGATCTCGTCCAGAAAGAGGGTGCCACTGTCCGCCTCTTCAAACCGGCCGATCCTTTTCTGGATGGCTCCGGTGAAAGCTCCCTTCTCGTGCCCGAAGAGTTCGCTTTCGAGGAGTGTTTCAGGGATGGCGGAACAGCTCATCTTGACGAAAGGTTTTTCGGAGCGGGCGCTGGCATAGTGGATCGCATTAGCGATCAACTCCTTTCCAGCCCCGCTCTCACCCCTGATGAGGACCGTGGCCTGGCTGGGGGCCACACGGGCAATCAGCCCCATCACCTCCTCCATTTTAGGGCTGCCGTAGATTATATTCTGGAAGGTATACCGTTCCTGAAGCCGAGCCTTGAGATCCTTGTTCTCCCTGATCAGGGTGGACCGTTCCAGAACTTTCTGGATGATGAGGAGGAGCTCCTCTAAATCGATTGGTTTGGTCAGGTAGTCGAGTGCGCCCTCTTTCATGGATGCCACGGCTATTTCAACCGTTCCGTAAGCGGTCATCATCACCACCGGAAGGTCCGGGAAGCGTTTTCTGATCTCACGTAGGGTCTGGAGGCCGTCGAGTTCAGGCATCTTATAGTCGAGGAAGGCGATGTCAAAAAAATCTCGCTCAATCTTCTCAATGGCCTGCCTGCCATTGGATGCCGCCTCCACAGAGAAACCCTCCTTCTTCAAAAAACCTTCAAGGAGTTCCCTCTGGGCCTTCTCATCTTCGGCAATCAGAATCTTTGCTTTTTCCATTCTTTTTCTGTCTACTGCCTTCTATCTTCTGACTCCTGTCTCCTGCTGATTGGCAGTAAAACCGTCACCTTCGTGCCCACGCCCACCTTGCTTTCCACCTTCAACTCACCCTCATGGGCTTCAATAATCCGATGGGCGATAGGAAGCCCAAGCCCGACTCCTTTCTCCTTTGTCGTGTAATAATAATTGAAGATCTTCTCCATCTGGTCTTCCGGAATGCCTGATCCTGAATCCGAAAAGACCACCTCCACACGATCCTTAAAGGAGTGGGCTTCGATCCGGAGAGTTCCGCCGTTTTCCATGGCCTGCATCCCATTCTTCATAATATTCATAAATGCCTGTGTCAACTTCTCATCGTCCATCCTGAGGGAAGGGAGATCGGACCCTACTTCCAAACGAAGGGTGATCCCTTGGGAATTTGCCTCCTCCTGAAAGAGGGTGACCAGATGTTTGAGGAGGTCTCCCGGAGAACCCTCTCTCAGCTTGAGATCAAAGGGCCGGGAGAGCGTTAAAAATTGTTCGATGATCTCATTGACCCTCCGGACCTCTTTGAGGATGAGATCCGCAAAGGAGAGGTATTCTTCCCTCTTCGATTCCTCCTGGGGAAGAAATTCCCTCCTGAGCCTCTGGAGGCCCATTCCCATTGCATTGAGAGGGTTGCGAATCTCATGGGCCACGCCTGCGGCTAAATGGCCCAGGGAAGAGAGCCTCTCCGTCAACTGGATCCGGTCCTCCATCTCTTTAATCTTACGCAAATGTCGGTTCTGGTTCAGCCATATTAGAGTGGTGACAGAGACCCCCAGGACGAGGAAGAAGAAGATCGAAAGGGCGACGCTCTTTTTAATCTGGCTGAGAAGGGGATGGATCTCTCCGGAGGAGTATCCGATTCGGATCAGCCCTGCAGGTTGATCCTTCATCGAGAAAGATTTTACGACCTCAAAAACTTCCTCTCCTTTTGCAGGTCGGTAGATGCGTGAAAGTGGTTTTTTGCTTTGAAGCGAACTTTTCAGAAAGGAATCCTCTTCGATTTTCCCGATGAGAGAGGTGTCCGTATGGGCAAGGGTAAGAAGATTGGAATCCTGAACAGAGATATAGAGGATGGTCTCCCTGAGCCCCAGGTCGGAGATGGCCCTCTGAACCGCAAATTGGCGGAGAAGTTGTTTCATCTGTCCTCCGTTGAGTTGGAGAGCGATGATTCCCGAAGCCCTCTTCCTTTCGATGGCAATCGTAAAGAGGTCTCCTTCGGTCAAAGGTCTCCCAAAGAGATCGATGGCGACCGAATGTTTCTTTTTAACGATATCCCGCAAAAGGGCGCTTTTTTTAATGGAAGAGGAGGCGGGAGAAGAAGGTGTTTGTGATGCCCGAAGACGGTTTCCCTTCGAATCGTAGAGTTCGATCGAGGTGATTAAATATTGATCGATGAGCGAGCTGAGGTCGGAGGGGGCGAGAGGTTTTTCTCCATCCATTTGATCCACCCTGTGGAGGACTTCGAGAAGATATTCGGCAATTGATTCTTCCATACCGAAGAAGTGTTGAGAGGATTGAAGGGAAGTGAGAGTTTCCTGAATATTCTTTTCGAAGTGCTGGATGAGGACAATCGCTTCCCGTTCAAGCAGGAGATAGAATCCTTTTTGAGTCCGGTTGATTTCTAAAAGACCGTTGATGATCAGAATGACGAGAATGATTCCGGAGAAAATCGCAAGGTAGATGGGAGAGAAACTTCTACTTATTCTCTTACTATTACTATTTCCGAACAATCCGTATCCCTTCCTATTCTTCCGGGGGCAAGGCTCTCTTGGGGTTCATGGGCCCCATGGGGCTGTGACCGGGCATCATTCGCTGATAAAGATGAAACTCCTGCTCAGGGCACCAGGATTTGAGCTGTTCGTGTGTGAGTAGGCTCCGGATCTTCACCAGGTATTCAATGGCCTTCTCCTCCAATTTGGATTGAGTTTCAACCAGCTCGAGATGTTTGGTTCGGATGGATTCTGTTTTAATGGCGGGATTGGTGAGAAGTTCACGTAGTTCGAGTCGTTTGGTGACGAGTTGAGCCAGGAGGAGTTGTGTCTCCTCGAGATAGGTCTGCTGAAGGAGGTTGAGACGATTTCCCTGTTCCGGAGAAAGGTGGAGTTCCGATGCCCTCCAGCACCGGGCATCTTTTCTCCACGGTTTCATTCCCTTCGATTGAGAAAAGGATGAGATCGGGAACAGAAATATGAGAATGAGTGAGAAGACGCATAGTTTTAATTTCATACCTTTATGATCCTTCCCGGTCTCGGTTCTATTTTAAACATATCGGAATGGATTTAAAATGTCAAAAATAAAAGGGGAAGGCATCTGCCTTCCCCTTTTTGAACCTAACCTGTGACGAAGATTAAAAACATGGTCCCTTTCCAGGTCCCATCCCGCGGCCTTTCATATGCCCTTCGCCAAAACCACGACCCATTCCGCATCCAGGCCCTACTCCCGCGAGCTGTTCAGGCGTGAGGAACTGCCGGGCTTCCAATTTAAACTGTAATGCCTTGTCCCTCATCTGGTTCTGGAGATCTCTTAACTCTTTCTCTTTATCAACAATGGCCTTGGCCTCAGCCTTTGAATTGGTCCAGAGGGATTGGAGTTCCAGTTTTTTGGTCAGAAGAGTTCCTCTGAGCTTTGCTGTCTCATCAACAAACTTCTGGCGTAATTCCTGAAACTTCGTCCTCTGCTCAGGCGTCAAAGCAGATCCTTTGCCGATTTCTGAAGATTCCCAGCAAGGGCCGCCCTTCCCGCGAGGACCATAACCAGGGCCATAGGCGTAAGAATAAACCGCACCCAAAACCATCATGGACACCAGACTCAGTACGATCATTAACTTTTTCATTCGATTCACCTCCTTTCTTCTGGTTTTTATTTTCTTATTAAGCAACGACCGTGCCAATCCATTCAGGTCTTTTAGATTTTTAGTCCCTGCTCAGGTCTGGCTCTTAATTTATTAAGAAATTTTAAGAGGTTAGAGAAATGTAAAAGTTTTCAAACGCGGATCACGGCTGTCTCACAACAGGTCAAATAAAGATTGATCACACCTCTCATTCGACAATCCTGACGATTGATTCGACAAGAATTTCCGGCACGCTTTATTCTTGAAAAAGGAAAAGATAGGGGTTAAAAAGAAGGTTCAGAAGAAAACTCAGTTTTGGGTCATTGAGGTGTGAGATGGAGCATTTCTATCCCAAAGGACATGTTTTTTACCGGAAATTAGGGCGGGTCTATCCTCTGGTCACACATGGAGATGGAATCTATCTCTATGATGAAAAGGGAAAACGATATATCGATGGCTCCGGCGGTGCTCTGGTGGCAAATATTGGACATGGGCATAGTGAAATCTTCCAGAAGATGATGGAGCAGATGGGCAAGGTGGGCTATGTACACGGGACCCAGTTTACCACACGTTCGATTGAGGAGTATGCTGAGGCGCTCGGGAGAATCCTGCCTGAAGGATTGGAGAAGATTTATTTTCTTTCCGGAGGTTCTGAATCGGTTGAAGCGGCCATCAAATTCGCAAGGCAATATTTTTTGGATTCAGGGCAGGCCCAGAGATGGCGTGTCGTTGCACGGTGGCACAGTTATCACGGAAATACTCTCGGAGCCCTCTCCCTTACCGGCCGCATCGGGATGAGAAAGCCCTATCTTCCTCTTCTGATCGACTTTCCGCATTTTTCGCCCCCCTACTGTTACCGGTGCCCCTTCAGCCTCTCCTATCCCCAGTGTGAACTCGAATGTGCAAAGGTGTTGGAACATGTGATCCGGATGGAGGGCCCAGAGACGATCTCATCGGTCATCCTTGAACCCGTCGGAGGCGCAACGATCGGAGCCCTTGTCCCTCCGGATGGATATCTCTCAATGGTCAGAAAGATCTGCGACCGTTTCGGAATCCTCCTGATCGATGATGAGGTAATGACTGGCATGGGCAGGACAGGGAGATGGTTTGCTATTGAGCATTGGAATCTTTCTCCTGATATCATGGTCTTGGGAAAAGGGATGAGCGGAGGATATTTCCCTCTTTCAGCAATGATCACACGGGGTAAAACGGTGGATCGATTGAAGGAGAAGACGGGTGGATTTGTCCATGGCCATACCTTTTCGCACCATCCAGTCGCTTGCGCAGTGGGCTTGGCCGTGCTCCGGTTCATCGAGGAGAGAAGGCTGATCGAGCAATGTCCCCGCAAAGGCGACTATCTCTTGAAGAGGTTAGAAGAACTGAAAGTCTTTCCTTTTGTGGGCGATGTGAGGGGGAAAGGGTTGATGACGGCTGTCGAATTTGTTAAAGACCAGAAGACGAAAGAACCTTTCCCGAGAGCGGAAAGATTTACGGAGAAAGTGATCGATTCTGCCTTTGAGAACGGTCTCGTCCTCTACCCCGGCACTGGTTTTGTCGATGGAGTGAATGGCGACATGGTGATGGTAGGCCCGCCGCTGATCATCGAAGAGAACCAGATCGATGAGATCATCGAGCTACTGAAGAAGACCTTTGTTCACATTTTAGAATCCGGATTGCGCCTGCCTGCCGGACAGGCAGGGAAAGCGGATTTAAAGACATAGGACCAGGACAAGTCGAATGGAAAAACTGATTATTACAGTTGGCATTACAGGGTCCCGAATCACACGACAACAGACACCCCATATCCCCATTCTGCCTGAGGAGATCGCGCAATCAGGCATCGAAGCATGGAGAGCCGGGGCTTCGATTCTCCATATCCATGTCAGGGACCCGAAGACAGGTCTGGGGACACAGGATCTTTCTGTCTTTAAAGAGGTAGTCGATTGTATCCGGAGCGAAACCGACGCCATCCTCTGCCTGACCACCAGCGGCATCCCGGGCCGCAATCTACCGATTGGCGAGCGGCTGCAGCCCCTGAGCCTTCAACCGGAGTTTGTCTCCTTTGATGCAGGTTCTATCAATATGGGTGAGAACGTCTTTCTCAATCCACAAGAATTTTTAGAAGCGCTGGCGAAAGCGACCCTGGAGAAAGGAATCAGGCCCGAATTAGAAATCTTTGAAGTCGGAATGGTATACACCTGTTTGAAATATCTTGAGAGGGGCCTTTTAAAACCTCCCCTCCATTTTCAATTCGTTTTAGGCACGCCCAATGGAATGCCTGCCACTGTAAAATCGCTCCTCCATCTAACAGAGATCATCCCTGATGACTCCACCTGGTCTGTGATCGGAGTCGGCCCTGGCCAGCTTCCCATGGCGATGATCGCCATGACCATGGGAGGCCATGTCCGGGTTGGACTGGAGGACAACCTCTACTACTCCAGAGGGGTGCTGGCAAAGACCAATGCGGAGTTGGTCGAGAGGATAGTGAGGATTTCAAAGGAATTTGGAAGAGAGGTGGCCACTCCTGATGAGGTCCGAAAAATATTGAGTTTAACTCCTCCCTGAGGGCAAAGGGAGATTAATCTGCTTTTACCCCGTTAGAAATAATGCCCCGCCCGTCGAGAGCCTCTGGGTCGAACGACTGGAATTTCTAACGGGGTTTACCTCGCATCGCCACACCCCTCAATGTCATTTAAGTCTTTCAAAGAGGCTTGCCATCAAACGAACGGTCCGGTGGATTTCGTAAAAAGTAGGCCATCCTTTTTCTTCAAGAGGCAGTCGGGTGGCCTCCCGGACACTTTCCGGTCCGATTAACCAGAAGAGGATTGGTTTCCTCGGCCCTTTCACGCCTGACATAATTTCTTTTGCGTCGAGAAGCCATATCCCGTGTCCGGCATAAATGTGAACAATGATCCCATCGACTCCAGGATCTTCGTGAAGGGCTGAAATAGCCTGTTTGTAAGCAAGGGCGGGCCCATTTTTTTCTATTGCAGGCCAGTAATCCACCGGGTTTTTAACAGGCATCCAGTAAGGGGAAAGTTCTTCCAATCGCTTCTGGGTTTGAGGGGATAGGTGCGCCAGAGTCAGGCCATATTTTTCCATATGGTCTGTGGTCACAATTCCCGATGCGCCGCTATAAGTCAGTATGGCGATCCTCGGCTTTCCCGCAGGGGATCGCTGAATATGGAAATCCTTTTCAAGGGTTCTCGCTATGTCCATCATTTCAAAAAAATCCTCAGCCTCAATGACACGGGCCTGTCTGAGGATGCCTTTGATCAATTCGTAGTTGCCGGCCAGGGATGCTGTATGGCTGAACGAAGCTTTTGCTCCGGAGGGTGTCTTTCCGCCCTTGAGCACAATGATGGGTTTATCTGATGAAGTCGCAAGTTCGAAGAAGCGGCGTCCGTTGGTAAAGGATTCGAGGTATAGACAGACGACTTTGGTGGAGGGATCCTTTAAGAGATACTCCAGAATTTCATTCTCACTCACATCGCATTTGTTGCCGATGGAACAGACCTTTGCCAGGCCGAGGGTCTTGTTACCCATGAGGGTGATGATGAACCCCCCGGATAAGAGCCCGCTCTGAACCATGAGCGAGATATGACCCGGACGGATTGCCTCCTGCATATCTTTAGGAATGACGAAAGAGAAGATGTAGGGTTTTGCCGTGTCAATCAGGCCCATACAGTTGGGTCCCCATATCCGGATCCCTCCCTTTCTGGCGATGGTAAGGCATTGGTCCTGGAGTGCTTTTCCCTCAGGACCCACTTCTGCAAAGCCACCCGATTCAATGATGACCCCCCGGACACCTTTCATCACACAGTCTTCCATGACCTTCGGAACAGCCCTGGCCGGGACAAAGATGATGGAGAGATCGAGGGGACCGTCGATCTCCGATACACGGGAATAACATTTAAATCCAAGGATCTCATCATGTTTGGGGTTTACAGGATAGATGGGGCCCTTATAGCCGAGCGTGAGATTGGCGATCAGATTTCTGCCCCCACTAAAGGGTTCGGGGGTGGCGCCTACCACTGCGATTCCAATGGGTTCAAAGAAGAAATCCATAGGAGTTTTTCTTAACCCATTCCCTTGACTTAGGTCAAGGAAGTCTTTTGGTATGGGGATTATTCTCAAATATAATACCGCTGCAGCCGCCGGCCCAGGCTCCGCCCCAGAGGGGCTTCTGCCCCGGAGGGAGGGCCTCTGGCCCGGAGGGAGCAGAAGGGCATTATTTTTAACGGGGTAAAGGGTTGAGGGTGAGGCATATGGTCAAGAAAGGTAAGATCTCAGAAAAAGAGAAGGCGGATATTCGGACTTTGATGAAATTTGCTGAAATATTTTGCAGGGAAAATCACAACGGTGTAAGGAACCCATTCTCTTTAAGATTATTTGATACCAAAGAGATTGAGAAGAAAGAGATATCGCTCTGTCCTGATTGCACAAAGCGCCTTACCTACGGCCTAACAATGAGGCTGAAATGCCCCCATGACCCCAAACCCATGTGTAAGAAATGCGAAACCCAGTGCTACAAAGGAGATTATAAGGAAAAAATCCGGGAGATTATGAGATTTTCCGGAATGTACATGATCAAACATGGCAGGGTGGATATGCTGTATCATTATTTAAGATGAGGGTAGGGAAATGGGGAGATAGGGTGATGGGGGGATTGGGAGACCGAAAAAGGGTGATTCCAACAATTTTAAAAAATTGATCTAAATCAAGGTAAAGTTTTTTGAGATCGATTATATTGGAATCAAAGGAGAAGGGATCATGACTGCTAAAGATGAAAGGGCTGAGAAAAAAGAAATAACTTGTTTTATCTGCCATAAAACAGAGCACGAAGGTGTTTTGCTTTCGTGCAGGAAGGAAGGGCAGGACCTTTGGGTATGTACCCGCTGCCTTCCCATGTTGATCCATGGGGGTTAGATGAGATCGTTCGGAGTTCGGGGTTTAGAGTTCGGAGACAAAAGAGAAAAAAATCAAAAAAACTAACTAGAATTCTTGGAGGAATTCAATGGATAAATACGCAAAAGCCTTTGTCAAAGCGAGTCTGATCTATTTTGGGATCGGGGCGATCACAGGGGTATGTATGGTCTTGTGGCCTGATACACGGTTCACTGTCACAAGAGTCCACACGCATATTAATCTGTTGGGGTTTATGGCGATGATGGTCTATGGCGTTGGGTATCATATCCTCCCGCGCTTCATGGGAAGACCCGTCTATAGCCATCGTCTGGGAAATATTCAGGTATGGCTTGCCAATATCACTCTCATCGGTCTTTCAATTTCCTGGATATTTGAAGCCACACAGGGTGGATTCTGGCATACGCTGGTCATTTTGTTTGGAATCGGGCAGGGAGTTTCGATATTTCTCTTTATCTTCAATTTGTGGAAGAGTATAGTGCCAGTGAAAAGTTCGGAGTAATGAATTCGCCTGCCTGCACGAAGCGTTTCGGCGAAGGCGGGGAGTTCGGAGAAATTAAAGATACTTCCAACTCAAAACTAAATGATGGAGGTAAAAAATGGCTGAAAAAAAATTCAATAAAGATATGGTGATTGGAGAAGTTTTGAAGGCCAATCCAGAAACCATCAAGGTGATCCAAAAATATTTCGGTCAGGGTTGTTTTACCTGCCCGGGGATGAATATGGAATCCATCTCTTTCGGGGCTATGATGCATAACATCGATCCCGAAGTGATTGTGAAAGAGTTGAATGAACTGAAAGAATAAACGATCGGCCCGAAGACGGGCCTTGAGGAGCGTTCCCCTTCGGAGAACTTAAGGTTAGAGGCAAGTTCTTTAACCCTCTAACGGAGTGATCCTCAAACGAAGTGGTCCTTAAGCGTAGCGCTCCTCCAACCAGGAGTTTTTTATGGAACCAATTCATCTTTATGAAAAGGCGGAGTTTTCCAAAGATAATTTTGTGCCCAAACAGATCCATATCGGGGATGCCGGTGCAGCTGTGCTGATCTGTTTTGAACCGGGTCAGACCATGCCGTCTCATCCTCATCCCGGTGCTTTGGAAGTGATCCTTTACGGCGTGGAAGGGGAGGGGACTTTGGCGATCGGAGATGAGGAAAAACCCTTTAAGAAGGGGGACCTTGTCTTTTGTAAAGGGGAGATTCCCGTCGGCCCTAAAAATACAGGCCAGGGGAGATTTATCGTTCTGGTCATTCTTGTTTTAAAACAGCTGGTCTCTAAAGGTTGAGCTTTTCATAGAGGAGACCGTATCTCACCCCGTGACCACTGACCATCAGGAATGGACAATCGAACTTCTCCATGATGAGATAGAGAATCGTCCCGCCTGCCAAGATGACATCTGCCCGGGAGGGTGGAAGCCCTTTTATCTCTTTTCTTTCTTCGGTGGTCTTCGAGCGATAAAGAGACAACTGGTTTCTGAGGGCCTCTCTTGTCAAGACGAATCGGTGGATCCTTTCGATAATAAATTTCTCCAACCCCTGTTCCACAGAGGCTAAAGCAGTTCCTGTACCTCCGATCGATACCATGGAAAGGGGATTTTTCGAAATGGGAAAATTGGGAAGTTGTTTCCGTATCTCCTCGATCATTGTCCTGTATTCTTCCTCTTTCACCGGATCGGAGAGGAGAAGCCTTTCGGTAAATCGAACAATTCCAAGAGGAAGACTCACCCACCGGATGATTTCATCGCCTTTCCCAAGGATGAGCTCTGTACTCCCACCCCCCACATCCACGACCAGAAGGTTTTTACGCGACTTTTTCGAATCCCTGGCTACGGATAAAAAGGAGAGCCAGGCCTCCTCTTCGCCGGAAATGACATCGATGGAAAGGCCAAATTCCTCTTTGACCCTTTTGAGGAAATGGTCGGAATTTTTAGCCTCTCTCAAGGCGCTTGTCCCAACGGCAAAGATTTTTTGAACCTCCATCTCCTGACACCGTTTCAAATATCCCTTCAATGTTTGGAATCCCCTCTTCATTGCCTCTTCCGAAAGAATCGCATTTTTCTGAACCCCTTCACCCAATCGAACGATGGTCTCCGTATCAAAAAACGTTTTTAGCTTTCCCCTGCGCACCTCCGCGATGAGCAAAAGGATGGTATTTGTTCCGATGTCAATGGAGGCCACCCTTTCAGGAGAAGTATGGGCGGATTTCACGGCAGAGCACCTCAGGGGTGATGTTGGATGTGAGTTCGGCTTGGAGGACTTCGAAGGAGGTCCAATCGTTCAGGTAATAGGGATGAATGGGAGTTCTGGAGATAATCCGGATGAGAAGCTGATGAGAGGCTTCTCCGGAGATGGAGTAGATAGCGAAATTGAAGCTATTGAGATCTTTATCATAGTAATACCTTAAGGTGGAAACGATTCCTTTTGCGAGGGATGAGATTTCCTCTTGACCAAGCGTGGTGAGCGAGGCATGATCCTCCACTATGCCGCAGACTTCGTTGAATCCGATGGGGGCATAGGAGACGAACCAGTGAACTTTACCGGAGGTGGTGATATACCTTTCTCCAAGTCCCTCTTCCGTCCGCAGGAGATCGTTCCAGAAGAGGGCATTATTCTTCTCGTAATAAGAGGAACCGGCATCGATGATCCATTCCATCTCATTCGTAGGGATGGGATCTCCTATGACTTGAAGATGAGGATGGAGGATACTGCTTCCTCCCGGGAGGAGGAAGTTTTGGCTGATTTGCCAGAAGCGGGCATGGGGGTCGTAGGACATCGTCTTCCGAATGATCTGGGCGGCTACTGAGAATCCCTCTTCATAGATCTCAGGCGTAAATTCATTGAGGTTGAGAAAATGTTCCTCACAGAGGACGACCACGCTCCCATAAGTCCCTGCCGGAAAGAGGTTCGGAAAACCGACTGCGTCCCCGACGGAAAGCCTTCCTTCCGGAATGATCTCTTTTAAAAATTGAGGTGTTTTCAGGAGGACATTCTCCGGGCAGAAGATACACCCCTTCGATTCCTCGATCATCTGGGAAAAATCAAATTTTCCTTTTGACGGAAGGGACCAGGTGATGATCCGGCTTTTTCTTTTCGTCAAGGGATCAATTCTGACTTCTGTAGGGACGGAGACCGGTTCAAACCCATTGAGGGGTGAAAGGAGATCGGATTGGAGATGGTATCGCTCAAATTTGATTTCCATGGCAAAAAATCGAATAAGACGAATGACACCGAATGAAGCGAATGAATAACAGAATATTTGGTGATATTCGTTATCATTCGGAAAATTTATTTATTTTCCGCGATGAAGCGCCGGATCGATCGGTCGTAAGTTCTCTCCCCTTCAGGCGAGAAGAAACAACCAGGGAGTTGCTTCATTTTCCAGTGATAGGTAATACATTCACAGCACCTTCCCTTCCGTTCACAGGGTTCGTAGGTGCAGTTGCACCGGGTTTTGTTCTTTTCGATATTGCATTCGAGCATCAATCTCAATCCCTCCTTTTTAAATCTCAATTAGGAGGGTTCGAGGGCTCCAGTGAAAAGATGATTCCTCAAATGATTGTTCTCATCTTTTTTTACTCGACCCCTTGGTCCCTTGATTCCTCGAACCCTCTAACTTTTCTATCACGGCAGCAGCCAGAAGTGGAAACATCAATTCGTGATGGCCGATCAGGGCGTATCCTTTTCCCCCTTTCAGCGTCGGTCTCTTGACCACATTGAGAGAAGGCCGATAGTGGTGAATGAAGTCCATATTCACCGTGGTGAGGTTGACGAGGGGATGGCCCAGATTCCTCGCAAGGGCAAGGGCCTTTAAAAAGACCTCGGGAAGGATGACGGCTGAACCAAGATTGATGAAGACCCCTTTCTCCAGTTGAGAGACAAGGGAGGCGAAGGCATGAAAATCCTGGAGGCTCCCCTTTCCGATGGCTGAACCATCTGCAGAGGGCCCCATATGATTGATGTCCGTCCCAATGGCGATATGGACGGTGATTGGAACTCCCAATCTTTGACCGGCGGCCAACAGTGAGAGATGCTTATAAGGAAAATTTCCGGACTGGATTTTTCGGCCGATCGATTCTCCAATGCCCCATCCTTTTTCGGCTCCCTCCCGGATGGCGTGGTTGATGGTCTCGTGGGTCTCTTTGACCATCCCGAAAGTTCCCCTGGAGAGCTCTTCATCGACCTCCTCAGAGGTGTGGCCGGCCATGGCAATCTCCACATCATGAACCAGACAGGCGCCATTCATCGCAATCCCTTTTAATACGCCCTTTTCCATCCAGTCGATGAGGATGGGATTGAGTCCAACCTTGATAGGATGGGCTCCCATTCCCAGAAGGACCATTTTCTTTTGCCGGACGGCTTTTGCAATTCGTTCCACCACCTCTCTGAACTCTTTTCCAGCGAGAATTCCGGGAAAGGAGTTGAGAAAGTCAGTCAGCTTCCCTCCGTTCCTCCAGGGTCTGGCAAAGAGGGTTTTCCCGACCTTATGTCTCTTTCGTTTCAGGGAGGTGAATGTGATCCGGGTAAGATCCAGAGGCTTTTTTTTATGTTTCATCATCACCCTCTCAAAGCCTTATTTATCGGGACTATCTCCACCGTAGATGGCAGGATTATTCAGAAAGAGATAGTGTTCCACGAGTTCACAGAGGATATGTCCGATGAGGATGTGAACCTCCTGAATGCGGGGTGTGCTGGAGGATGGGACAATGAGGGAGACGTCGGCGATCTTTACCAGGGAGCCGCCATCGTTTCCAGTCAGAGCGATTGTCTTCATCCCCATTTCTTTGGCCACCTCGAAGGCTTTGATGATATTCGGTGAGGTTCCGCTGGTGCTGATGCCGACAGCGACATCCCCTTCTCTGCCGAGGGCCTTAAGTTGTTTGGCAAAGACTTCGCTAAATGAGAAGTCATTCGAAACGCTGGTGAGGATAGAGGTATCAGTGGTCAGGGCAATGGCAGGAAGGGGTGGCCGATCCATAATATAGCGGTTGACAAATTCTGCGGCGAGATGCTGGGCGTCTGCTGCGCTTCCCCCATTTCCGAAGAAGAAGAGTTTATTGCCCGCCTCAAAACAAAGGGAGATCAGTTTGACCACATCGAGGAGCCTGGAGAGGTTCTCTTTTAAAAAACGGTTTTTGACCTCGGAACTTTCCTTGAATCTCTTCTGGATGATATTTTCCATGGTGTCAAAATATTATACCTCCTGCCCCTTCCTGTCAAGGACGGCTTTTACTATGAACGAATTACCCGAATGATAACGAATCATACCGAATAATACCGAATCATTTAATCTTTGTTTTATTCGATGCCATTTGTTTTATTTGGATTTATTGTCTTGGTATTTTCCAGCGGCGGTTGAGCCATGACCACTGGCCGGGATATTGTCTCACCGTGTCTTCAATCACCCTGGTAAATTTAGCTGTCAGCGTCTCTATGTCCTTCTCCAGGTGAAGAGTTCTCTCTATTTCTATGGGAGGGCCAATGACAAGCCTCTTCGGGACTCCATTTTCTCTCAGGATGAACATCGGTAAAATCGGTGCGCCGGTCTTCAGGGAAAGAATGGCCGGGCCCGTCGGGGTGAAGGCGACCTGTCCGAAAAAGGGAATGGGGATACCTCCATACCGTTGTTGCTCATCCGCGATGAGATAGAGAATCTCATTCCGACGGAGACAGTTCAAAGATTTTTTAAGGGAGGAGAGGGTGGGTTTCAGGGGAAATGGGTTCTGGCCCAGCCTTCGTTGATAATCTCCCAGCCTCTTCCAGAGTTTTGGGTAATTGCCTTCATTAAAGATCAAATTGAAACGGTATCCCTCCAGAGAGAGCCTTGTCCCAACTAATGTGAAAGGTCCTAAATGGGCGCCCAGGGCTATGACCCCCTTTTTCAGATCGAGGGCGGATCTTAGATATTCCTCCCCCTCAATATCGATTTTAAGAAGAAATTGCTCAAAAGGATGGAGATAGGCATAAACCGATTCCAAAGGGGTTAGTGTAAAATTGAAAAAGACTTCCCTGGCGAGTTTGGTAATCTCCTCAGAATCTTTTTCTTTTCCAAAGGCAAGGGTGAGATTTTGAATCACCCTCTCTCTGTACTTTTTAACCAGGTAAAAAACAGTGGTTCCCAGGAACTTTGAGATAGGGATCAGAGCATTGGAGGATAAAAGACGAAGGGGGATGATCATGCAGGTCAGGAGGCCATTGATCAGGACATCTCCCACACGATGCCATAATTTTGAATCTCTCTTTTTCATGGGATACTTTGACGTAATCTGATTTCAAATTCTCATCAACGATAGAAGATTTCAATCAGAATTTCAATAGGTATCGTTTTGGTCCCACTTCGAGAGAATTGACCTGAAGGGCCAATTTGATTATTATGAATTTCTATTTCAGAATAATAGAGCCTGTTGCACAGGCTCAATAACCTGCGAAAAGAGAGCTTATGCTCAGAACGACTGTTGAGAAGATTTCAAGGGTTTTCTCCATCTTACCCCAACGCATCGCTTCTTCGGGTAGGTCATCCCTTGCCTTTTTCGTCTGTGCGCTGGCAATGGTTCTGATTTACCGGATTCATCTCACCTGGGTTCTTTTCACCCGTTCGATCAGACCTTTCGATTTCGATCCCTCAGCCCATCCCATATGGTTTATGGTGAGGTATTTCCCTTATGATCTTGCCCTCCTTTTTACCTGTTTCCTGGCTCCCTGGCTGTTTTCTCATGTTTCCACCTTCGTGAAAAAAAGACGAATCCGAATCTTCTTTACCATTTCAGGGTTCATTCTTTTACATCTCTTCCTCATTTCTCTCCTTTTGATCCATGGCGGTCATACACGCCTTCTCTTCGAGGCTCAGACAGGACTGAGCTATTTCGTGATCCTGGAGCTTTTTCTCAATGTCCCGTTCATTGAACTCATTAAATTCGTTGACTGGAAGGATGGATTATTCTTGCTGATGCCCATCGGACTTTTCTGGGGAGTCCTGTTTTTGCCGCTCGTCTTCAGGGTCCGAATCTTAAAGGTCTCCATCGGGCTACTGGTCCTTATCTCCTCCTTTTCAATCATCGGCTCCTGGTTCAAAAGCCACGATCTTCCAGCCGAGATCCGCCTGAACCCGGCCATCTTTCTTCTTTCCGATATTGCAGGACAGGGAATTTTTAAAACCTTCCCTGAGAATGGGAATCTCAAAATGGCTAAGGAGGGTGAGCTGGGGCTCCAGCCCGGCGAGATGGATTATCGGGATCGAGTTAAACCGTTAAAGTTCCTTCCCCCCAAAAAAGACCATCCGTGGAATATTGTCCTCTTCATCATGGAGTCCGTAGGCAGTCGATATATATTTGATACGGATCGTGGGCATCCTATGCCCATGCCCTTCCTGCACGGATTGGCAAGGGAAAGCTGGCATCTGAAGAACCACTATACCTCGTCAAACATCAGCACCAAGGCCATCTTCTCGTTGCTCAGCGGACTTTATGATTTCTTCCATCAGGAGACTTTCGGGATCCGCCCGGATGCAAGCGTCCCATCCCTCCATAACTTTTTGTCGAAAGAATACGAAAGTTTTTTGGTCACCCCTTCTCCCATCCAGTGGTATTTCCCAACGGCCTTTGTAAAGAATAGCGGGTTGACGGAGATGCATCACTTCGAAAACTTAAACCTTAAGACAAGGGAGGAAAAACATTCCTTCGGCCGTTATATCGGAAGGGATGAGGTTCAGACCATCGACTTTTTCAACCGGAGAATCCGGCAGGCCAGGGAGCCTTTTTTAGGCATCTATCTCAGTTTTACGGCTCATCTCCCTTATTTTGATTACGGGCCGGATTACCGCATCATCCAGCCCGATGAGCGTATGATCAGCCGTTATTACAATAACCTCAACCTCCTTGACCACATGGTAAAACGTGTCTATGAGAATCTAAAAAAAGAGGGGTTGCTGGAGCGGACGATCTTCGTCATCGTGGGAGACCATGGGCAAGCCTTCGGTCAACACCATTCCGATAATTATATGCATCACCGGTACAGTTATAATGAAAATCTGGAAACGCCCGTGATCATCTATCAACCCGCCCTGTTTAAGCCGAGGACCGTTGAGGTTCCGACAAGCCATGTGGATATCCTGCCCACCCTTTTAGATGCGATGAGAATTCCATATCCTCCTGAGTTCATGGATGGGGAATCCCTGTTCCATCATCGATTAAGCCGAAAATATATCTTCGTTTACGGATATGAAGGAACGATCTCATCGCTGGACAACCAGCTAATCAAGGTCCAGTATTCTTTCAAGAAAAGGAGATGCTGGACCTTCGACTTGAAGGCAGACCCGGAGGAGAAGCACCCCCTTGACTGCTCCTCCTACGGAGGCCAGTTGGAGTCGCTTCGGAGATTCGTGGGTTTTCATGATGCCAGCCTGGTGAGATATAATGAAGCGATGAAGGAGAAGAAAAAAATATCCAAAACGCCTACGCCCCGATTGGCCAAAGGGCAATAATTACCTCATATCAAAAGGAAGAGAACCCCCTTCTGCCCCTTTCTGCAAGCAAGTGATAATCCTTAATTCTTTTGCAATTCAGACACTGGACTTTAGACGTTAGACATCAGACTCTTCTAATATATGAAATTAATTCTATATTTCACTCTTTTGAAATTTTTTCGTATATACCAGGAGTGCAAGTTCCACTGCTATCTGCCAGTCTTTTATCTTTGTGTCATCCCTGGCTATTTCTACTCTTCAGTCTGACGTCTGAGGTCTATAGTCTTACTGTCTGAATCACAGTTAATTCTTCTTGACCTTTTCATTACAGGGTGGTAGCGTTCTATCAAGTTATAGGACCACAATTAACTTCCCAACCCAACCTCTTGCCTTTTGGAGTGGGTTATGAAACGGAGTATTTTAAAGTATCCAGTATGAAGCCTCCGAGGGGTTTTTTACCCCTTCGGAGGCTTTATTGTTTTTCCTTTTAAAAACACTAAAAAGAAAGGAGAACAAAAATGAAAAGATTCATGGTTATACTGGCAACCATCTTGAGTACGGTCATGTTCTCCACTCCTACAATTGCCGCAGATGCCCCTAAAATTCTTCTCATCCTGCGGGATGGGTTACCCACATATGTAGATACTATGCTTACAAAAGAAATTAGTTTAATGAAAAGTATGCTTGAGAACGCAAATTTTAAGGTAATGGTAGCCTCACCCGATGGATTGCCAATCAAAGGTTCTTCCATTACCTTTACGCCCAATCTAAAGTTATCGGATGTGAAAGTAGACGACTACGTGGGAGTTATCTTCGCCTGCTTCGGTGGTGGTGGAGCATTACCATCATCGGTTTCTCCTATAGCAGTTTCGATAGCTAAACAAGCTGTAACCCAAGGAAAACCAGTGGCTGCTTCACATAGTTCCGTTAGCATCTTAGCGGAAGCAGGGGTTTTGGCAGGGAAGCGCTATGCGTGTTCGGGTGATCCACTCGGAATTGGCCGTCGTCCAGATGACAGATTCACCGGGGCAATCTATGGTGGCACGGGGGTTGTACAAGATAAGAATATCATTACTTGTGGTGTTTGCTCCCAGGTTTCAGCAGATCAA
>Ga0214473_10000678_pt1 | contig 47567 bp, 70 predicted proteins | sample RVTome_7_FD_203509 | JGI IMG/M metagenome (GOLD analysis project Ga0214473, IMG submission 203509) | Soil microbial communities from uranium-contaminated site in the Upper Colorado River Basin, Wyoming, United States - RVT98D197 | ecosystem: Environmental > Terrestrial > Soil > Contaminated >...
TGGCCGTGGTGTTGCCAAAGATTGTAGTGCCGGTCGATTGAGCCTCGATCGTCACCTTGTCTCCGGCGGCCGGAGTGATTTCGATGGTCGGGCTCCAGTGAACCCCTGCCGGACTCACCGTATCGCCGAGGAAGGTTGCGGAGCGGAAGACCACAGCATCCCCCAACCCGCCCGCCGCCCCGACGTGGATCTGGAAAAAGATGGTGTTGGCGGGACCGGCAGTGATGATGACGGCTTCGATGGTCGGCCGGACGATAAACTTCCGAACCCCATTCCCGCCAACGCCAGGAAGCGCGATTCCCGTCAGGCCAGCAATGGCGATGGTGCCAGCGGCCTCATCCCCCCCGGTCTTCTGCGAATAGCTCCTCTCGAGGAAGGGATGGTTCCCAGAGATCCGCGAGCTCGTGCCGGCATCGGCGATGGCCGTCGTCACGGAGTCGAAGTCGTTCTCTTCGACCACGGTGTCCACGGCACCGGCGAGGATCGAATAGCCGGTCGTCCCGTCGCGGTGGACGTTGCCCTTGAAGACGTTCTGCTCGGCGCCCGACTGGACCTGCACGTGAGTCGTGCCGCCCTCGATGTGGCAGTCCTGGAAGATGTTTTCGTCGCCGATCACGTCGATGCCGGTGGTGCAATCGCGGAGGTGGCAGTCCTTGAAGCTGTTGCGCCTCCCGTCGCCTTCGACCCGGAGCCCAGCGGCCGCGCCGCGCACATGGACACCGATGAAGAGGTTCCGATCGGCGATCTCGCCTCCAAGCGTCGCGTCCACGATGGCGCCGCGGCTCGAGGTTCCGGTCAAAAAGACGACGCCGGGCCCGATCGCGTTGTGCTCGCCGCCGATGTCGAGGCCGCGAACCTGCTCACCGCTGCCTCGAGCGACGAAGGCGGAGAGGGTCGAGAATCGCCCGTGCTTCGAGCTCGCGGCGATCTTCTGCTCGCCCCAGAAGCCGCGCTGAATGCTGGGGGCGGCGCGATTCAGGTCGATCGACTGGACACCCACGATCTCGACCTGGCCGGCCCACTTCACCCCGCTGCCGTCATTGTCGTAGGCGCCAGGGTTCGAGACCGTACCGGGCCCGATGTAGATGCGGGCGTTCTGGGTGATGTCGTCCTCGACGTTGACGCCGTGGCGGCCAGGAGCGTCCATGAAGAAGCGGCTCACGTGGATGTCGGTGTTGCGCGTCGTCGAGTTGAAGATCCGCACGCCGTCGCGCCTGGCGTCGAGCACGCGGATCTGGTCAATCACGATCTCGGTGCAGCCGTCTCCGACCGAGATGCCCTCGGAGCCCGTGGCGTTGTTCGCCCCGTTGGCGTTGAGAGTGATCCCGATGATCGAGGCGCGCGTGGTGCTGCTCGGGAAGCTGATCGCGATGGCGTTGACCGTGTTGTTCAACGAGAGCCGCGTCCCCCACCAGCTCCCTCCGAACAGCGCGACGTTGCTCTTCATCGTGAGGGTCGCGTCGAGCGGATAGTTGGCGTGGTGGGCGAGAACCGTTCCTCCGCCGGCGGCGTTGGCAGCGTCGATCGCAGCCTGGAGCGCGACGCGCGTGGCCGCGGCCGGCAGGTAGAAGCCCGTCACCGTCAAGGAGAGAAACGCCTCCTTGCCCAGCGTGCTCGCGATGTGCTCGAGGATGTCCGTGAGGCCCGGCGGGACCTCTGTGTGCCCGGTGTACGTGTCGAGGGTCACGTCGGTATTCGGCGTCGAGAAGGCGGCCGAGACCACGTGCGCGTAGACCGGATCGGGCGCTCCGCCGATCATCTTCACCCGGCGTCCGACCGGGAAGTAGGCGGTCATGTTGGTCCCGCCACCGATGCGGACCACGTTGGCCGAGAGCTTCGAGACGGTGAGCGCAGCCCCGGCAGAATCCCGCATGAGGCGCAGGTATTCGGGATCGTCGTACCACTGGCGCATGGCGCGCAGGTTCTCGCGCGAGGCGTTGTTCACGTCCGAGCGGTTCATCAGCTCGGGCCAGCCGCCATCGACAGGCGGGAAGTTGTTCAGCGCCGCCGTCTTGCTCCACTGGTAGACCTCGCGGGCCATCTACTTCCCTTCCGCCTGCTTGAGAGCTTCCCGGTACTTTCGCGAGGAGTATTCGTTGATCCGCGTCTGGATCTTGGTCCGCTCTCGGATCAGCTCTCGAATCCGGTCGCGCTTCTCGCGCGGCGCGAAGTCGGTCGCCACCTGGCCGCGCTCGATCCTGGCGATGGCCTTGTTGATCTTCTGCACGGCCACGTTCGCTCGATCGTAGGGGACCGCCAGCATCGCCATCGCGCGCTGCTCGGGGTCGGCTCTGACCTCCCGAAGCAGCGCGATGTCGCCTTCCTTCTCGAGCGCGCGATGGGCGCCGCGGACCTCGCCGAAGAGCTCGAGGCGCCGATAGAACTCGTCCACGTTCCGATTGCGCGGCTCCGCGCGGTGGAAACGGCGCGTGAGGACCCGGTACGGCTGCGCCTGGGCCGGCCCCTCGGGATCGAGCCACATCCGGTCGATGGCGTCGGCTCCGTACATGACGATCTCGCCGAACATGCCCCGCAGCAGGGCCTCGGCCCGCGCCGGCGAGCGCAGGAAGTCGGGGACGTTCGGATAGTCGCGCAGCAGCTCCCCGTATCGCTTGAAGACCTCCGGCTGGCTCGCACGCGCCTGCTTCCAGGCGTCCACGTTGCGAAGCTCCATCGGCACGATCGGAGAGCCGGTGAAGAGCACCCGGTTCGCAAACTGCTCGACGGCGATGTCGAGACCGGCCGGCATCGGCAGCGGGAAGCCCTCGGTCCCCATGTGCATCCCGAAGTTGGCCGCCGCGAGCTCGAGCGCGTGTTGAAACAGGCCCTTCGTGATCGGGTCGGGATCATCGAGCCCAAAGGTCCACATGCGGTCGAGGAGCGCCATCGCCGAGCCGGCCTCGAATGGGCGCGGGTAGTAGAAGCGGTGGAACTTGTCCTCCGGGAACTTCGGGTTCCACTGCCCCGTCAGCTCCCGGGGGATCGGGATGCGCCAGTAGGCGTCCTTCATCCACTCGGGCTCGTTCTTATAGCCCTCGGGGTCAACCTGGCGGTTGTAGGCGTAGAGCGCCGTCGAGGCGCCGGCCATGATCCCGAGCTTCATCAGCGTGTGGAGCTTCGAGTGCGGGTCGCGCGCGACGCCCCGGTAGAAGCGGTCGGCACCCGCGATCATCGCGCCGAAGAAGGGGATCGTGTTCGTGAGCGCCTGGACGACTCCGTTCGCGCCGCGCAGCGAGAAGTCCGTGCTCACCTCTCGCATTCCGAAGGAGGATTCCATCGCCCCTGCGCCCTTGGCCCTGGCGCGGTTGAACTCGGCCAGGCGCGGGCCCTCTTCGACCATCCGACCGAACGCCTGGAGCATGTGGTAGAGCTCGCGAGGACTCGCCATGACCACGTAGCCGCGCGGGTCGTGGTTCTGCCTCTGGGCGTGGGATACGAGCTGGCCCTTGGTGTATTCGATGCCTCCGCCGCGCAGCGTGGCGGCCCCACCGCCATTGGCGATCGCCAGCCGGTAGCTCGGGTCCTCGAAGACGCGCTGCTTCATCGCCTGGACCGCGGCGGTCAAATGCCGCCCGCCGTGGCGGCGCATCACGTAGGACATGAGGATGTCCTTCGCGAAGTTGGCCGCGGTGAAGGACGGGTCGATCGTGATGGCCTCCTGGCGCACGCGCCGGATCGCGTTGAAGAACTTCATCGGCATCCCGAGCTCGGGATTGCGCATCGCCTGGAGCGCGCGGACGAGCTGCTCGTCGCGCACCCGGTAGTATTCGGGCTTCCCGTCGCGCAGCACGGTCATCACGTTTTCGCCGTGAGGCTTGTCGGCGCCGAGGAAGATCGACACGGCGTCCACCATGCCGTGCGTGTTGAACATCTGATCGACCATCGCGCGCGGGATCCTGGCGCCTCCCATCATCCGCCGGAGCTCGCTCTGGAGGGCATCCTTGATCCGCTCGGTGCCGACCCGGATCATGTCCGCGCCAGCCGGGATCCGCTCGATGAAGAAGCCGGGGAACCCGTCTTTCCCAACGAGATCCGCCAGCTTGAGGCGCACCTGGTTCTCAAGGCCCGCGAAGATGAGCCGCGAGTAGGTGTTCATCCAGTTCTCGAAGGGGTCGGCCAGGGGCCGGGTCGAGCCGTAGAGCTTCTGCACGCCCAGCGTCGAGGCGAGCGGATCCGAGGATCCGGCTCCCGACCTGGCGAGATCGAAGTCGCGGAAGAAGCCGAAGGTGTACTCGGTGTTCCACTTCTCCCAGGCGGCGCGCGTCCCCGGCCCGAGGACCCCGCTGCTCTCCGCGAAGTCGAGCACGCGGCTGTTCCAGTCCCGCATGTCATCGAAGAGCTCCTCGTAGACCTCGCGCCGCGGCCGCATCTTCCCCTGGCCGGGCACCCGGATCATCTCGTTGTCGGCCAGGCCGAGCATCGAGTCGATCATCTCGCGCGAGAAGAGCTTCTCGCGGCGCAGCTCGCCGGGCAGGTCCGCCGGTGCCTGCACGAGCTTCCCGGTGCGCGGGTGGTACGCCTGGCCGTAGAGCTCGTTCGCGCGCCGGCCCGCGAGCCAGAGGAAAGCGCGGTCGAGCTCTTTGTTGGAGCCTGAAACGGGCGTGAGGATCGCCTCGCCGCTCTTCCCGACGTACTCGATCATCTGGCCGCCCGTGTTCGGGTCGGTCACGTGCTTGGGGACGCCCCACTGCATCATCGACTCGATCTGGCGCGAGCGGCCGGCCAGGTTGCGGAGCGCCACGTAGATCCCGTCCGGGAGCATCCCGCCGAAGGTCTTCCGCTCGAAGTTGAGCGCGCCGTGGAACTTGTCGGCGACGCTTTCTCGGAAGCGGTCCACCCGGTTGTGCAGCACGTTCGTCGCGTCTTTGTCGCGTCCGATCGACCCCTTCGCCGCAGCGGCGCCGCCCTGCTCGCGGTAGCGGTGCATCTCCTTCTGCGCCTCGAGCATGGCCTGGCGCTCTCGCCTGCCGAGGCCCGCCACCATCGCGTTGAACTTGGACGCGAAGAGAGGAGCCGCGGGGGCGCGGTTCTGCGGCACGATGGTCTGCGTCTTTTGGTCGAAGACGTTGACTACGTGATTCTGCGTCAGCGCCTCCTTCTGGGTGAACCAGAGGCGCGAGAACTCGGCCATCCCCTCCTCGGTCATCGACCAGTCGTAGGAGACGCGGTGCAGCTCGGCGATGTGGGGGAATCCGTTCTGCTCGAGGCGGCGCATCACCTCGGCCGGGTCGTGCGTCTTGCCGGGCACCGTCCAGCCGCCGATCCGGTCGTCCCAGGCGAGGCCGGTGGCCGTGCCGATCGCGGGATCCTTGTGGAGAGCGAGCTCCGGCCTCTTCATTCCGATCGCGTGCATCCACTCGTGGGGAGCGGTCTGGAGGTCGTACCACCGCTTCACGTAGAGCGCGCCGCGTCCGCCGCCGCCACGCTCGCTCATGCCCGGGAGGTGGCGGAAGTAGCCGAGGAGCGGGCCGCGCTCGCGCATGATCCCGCCCGGGCCGTAGCTGGTCGGGATGCCGAACACCTTCGCGAGCTTCGCGATCGCGTCGCCCTTCCTCACCACCTTGTCGGGGAGCTGGGTCGAGGGGTGGATGTCGTAGAAGGGCACGTAGCGGTCGCCCGCTCCCCACCGCTTCTTCTTGCCAGCGCGGATCTCGAGCGCGCGCACGTCCATCGCCTCGCGGCTTTCGACCGGCTCAGGGTCCCAGCGGTAGAGGTCTTCCCGCGCGTCGAACGCCTGCTGCTGCTCCGGGGTTCGCCGCGGCTCCTCGGGAGTCGAGGGCATCTCGCGATCGACGGCGTGGTCAGAGATCGGCTCGCCCGACTCGTCGCGCTCGAACCGGATGCCGCGCTTCTCCGGGTCCGGCCTCCACTCGCCGACCCGGCGCAGCGCGTGGCGGTTCCAGATCGAGAGCTGCGCGGTCGATCCCATGCCGCCCTTCTGGAAGGCGCCGTCGAATCCAGCCGCGCGGAGCTGCGCCACGTCTTCCGGCCCGAGCCCGCTCTCGACCTCCGCGAAGCGGCCGCGCGCCTCGATCGGGAGCACCTGGGGCTGGCGGCTCGGCGCGATCCCGAGCGGCTCGAGGAACGACGGCTCCCAGAAGCGGATGTTGTAGGGCTGGTCCGAGAACCCGACCGGAGAGGCGCCGCCGCCGGCGGTCCAGCTATCGAGGTCCCGGTCCATGACCTCCCGCTCTCCCGCGCTGATGTAGCCCCGCTGGGCGTTCGGGTGGCTCTTGATCGCGGTCGAGAGGAGCATCTTCTGATCGGCGGTGAGCTCGTCCAGGAAGCTCCATTTCCCGCGCGCGCGCCCGGTCCAGATCATCGGGATCCCGGAGGCGTAGAGCCCCTGGCCGAGCTCCGTCATCCCGCCGCGCCCGCTCTCGGAGAGCTCCTGGTGGCTGGTCAGCACCTTGTAGAGGGGGGCGGGGTCGTCGGTGACGTGCCACGCCTCGATGTTCCCCGAGGGGAGCACCCTGGCGGAGCCTCCCATGCTCCCCTCCCTCGGCGTCTCCGGGTCGTGCTCGCCGCGGACCCGCCGCGAGAGATCCTCGGTCAGGCCAGGGCGCGGCGGCCGTTCGATAGCCGATCCCTCGGCCAGGGCCCGAGCTTCCTCGGCGGGCCCCGGCTTCACCCTCCGATCGACGACGGCCGGCCCTCCCTCATCCAGGAGCTCCCCGGCGTTCGTGGCGCGGATCGGCTGGCCCCTCGAGTCCGTGGGTCCCTCCACCGCCTTGATCTTCGATCCAGGCCACGCCTCGGAGGCCCTGCGCATCGCGTGGTCCCGGTTCGCCCCGCGCACGTAGTCGGACTTCACGTCCCCCTCGGGGGTGGTAGCCTCGATCCAGACCCCGAAGGGGTGCGTGTCCCGGCCAGGGATCTCGTCGCCGCGCGCCTCGGACACCTGATCGGCGAGATCGCCCTTGGCCTTGTCGAAGGTGGCCCGCTGCGCGGCGCGGAACTTGGTCCCGAGGCCGGGGATGGCCCGCGCGGCGAGCGGGCTCGGGGACTTGATCCCGGGCATCGCGGCCAGAATCCCCATCGTGGCCGCCTCGATCGCCCGGTCCGCCCCCTGCTGCTCCGAGACGCCACCAGCGGCCACGCCGAGCACCGCGGCGCGCGTCGCCCGGTGCATGTGCTGGGTGATCGGGAAGAGCGCACCGATCGAGGCGTCGATTGCAGCCCGCTGGACCGCGGGCCCGAGCCCCTGATCCCTGGCCCCGAGGTAGCCCATGATCCCGAAGCCCACGACCGGGCCGGCCAGCTTCACCGCGGCCGCCGCGGTCCCGAGGCTCACCGGCAGCGCGCCGATGACCTGGAGCACCTTCTCGGGCACGGTGTCGCCCGCGAGCTCGCCAGCGAGGGTCGCGTTCTTGGCCGCGCGCGCCCGCATCCCCTCGGCCGAGGTGCGGAAGGCGGCCGCGCCCTCTCCCTTGCCGATCCAGTCGGCGGCCATGTCGAGCGTGTTGGCGAGCAGGTGCTCGGAGCCTGCGACCGAGCCCTCGAAGCCCGCCATGAGGTTCTTCGCGAGGACGTTCTCGAGCGGCTTGTAGTCGGCCGGCACCCGCTCATCGAGGAAGGACTCCTGCGCGTCCGGCGCCATCTCGGCGAACCACGGCGCGCGCTGCGCCAGGAAGGCGCGCTGCTCCTCGCGGCTCTTTCTCCGAAAGTCCGGGTGAGCCGTGACGTGCTCGAAGGGCGTCGCCACCCGCTACCTCATCGACGCTGGTACTGATCGCTGCGCTTGGGCCCGCCGGTGCCGGGCCTCGTTCGCCTCGCCTCGGTCCAGAAATCCGAGATGGCTTCGACAGGCGTGTAGTTGGGCCCGGACGGCGCGGCTCCGAAGCCGCCGCGGCCCATCGGCGTGCTCTGCGCGCCCGGCCCGTACACGGACGAGCCTCCGAAGAACTGCTCCCCGATCCCGCCCAACGCCTGGGGCACACCTCCGAGCGGCGATTCGATCGGCCCCGTGTCCTCGAGCGGCGGCTGCGGCTTCTCCGGCGAGGGCAGCGCCTCGGGCGTCCCGGGCATCGTGAAGAAGTTCTGGAGATAGGCCGCGTGCGTCGTGGGGTCCTCGAATTGCATGATCGACTGCGCCTGCTGGATCCGAGGCAGGATGCTGGGATCCGTTCCCATCTGAGCGTCCTCGCGCGCTTGCGGGCTGAGTCCTTGCCACCACATCCGAGACGCGGTGATGCCGCGGTCGCGCCGCTGCGCGCTCGGCGGGTACTGATCGGCCCCGCCTCCCTCCTTGTACCGCGAGCGCGGCTCGGCCCCGGGAACCGAGGTGATGTTCCCGTAGGCGTCGATCAGCGAGGGCATTTCCATCTCCGGCTGGCCGGGCACCGGAGCGTCGTAGGGGTGGACCTTCGGACTGTCGAAGAGGTCGAGAGCTCCCGCGTTGGGCCCGACGGCGCGCAGCAGGCCGAGCTTCGCCTTGATCTTCGGATCGGTCTCGGTCGCGATCTGCTCGTCGATCAGCCTGTGCCACGACTCCACGCTCTCCTTCTCGCGTCCGTAGATTTCGCTCTGCCGGTCGAAGATTTGGTTTTCGCGCTGGAACTGCCTCATTCCCATCGCCGTTCCCATGAAGGCGTTGCCCTGCTCTCGGCCGTGGCTGCCGATGCCGACCCCGATGTCCTTGAACGCCTGGCCGGCGAGCAGGATCTTGTCCTGGGTCGAGAGGCCGGCGAAGAGCGAGCTGGTGCTCGAAGAGCTGCCGCCTGCCCCCTTGCCTCCGCCCATCCCGCCTCCGCCAGAGGCGCTGCCGCCGGAGCTGCTGGACCCGCCCCCGCTGCCCATCACGCCTCCTTTGCCGCGAGCTTCGTCTCGAGCTCCGCGACCTTGCTAGCGAGCGCGCGCACGGCCGCGTGCAGCGTCCCGCAGTAGTCGATCAGGTTGATCGTCTTCCCGTCGCCGAGACCCGTCGCGGCCTGCCAGTCCTCGGCCATCGGACCCACGTGCAGGTCTTCCTCGAGACCCTTGTAGCTCCAGCGGTAGACCGCCACGGCCAGGAGCTTCTCGAGGGCCAGGTCGTTCTTCTCCTCGCCTTCGAGGTTCTTGTAGGTGCGGCTGCACATGGCGACCAGGCTCGCGATCGAGCCGACGCCCTGCACCGCGGCGCCCACGATGCCCATGATGTCGGTCTCCTTCCCCTTCGTCTTCGTGGTGGTGAAGGACGGTCCCTCCACGAGGAGGTTCTTGTACCGCTCGGCGCGCATCCAGGGCTCCTCCTGGCCGAACTCGAAGCGGGCCATCGCGTCCTCGAGCACCGACTGGGCGTACTGCCGATCGCCGACGCCGGCGCCCTGGAGCGCCGAGAGGTCCCGGTAGTCCTCGGCCGCCAGGCCAGGAGCCATCGCGGCCGCCTGGATCTGCCGGCCCCGTTCGGCCTCGTAGGCGCCGCCGAAGATGCGCGCGCCGAGCTCGTTGAGGTTCTGCGCGAGCTCATCCTGGGAGCGCGCCTCGGCGGCACCGAAGGCGCCCGAGGCCGCCCGGAGGTTCCCTCCCTGGGGGTCGCGCACCATCGCGCCGCGGCCGGCTCCGCCGAATCGGGTCTCCATGCCGGGGAGGACCGTCCGGTAGTAGCTCCGCGTCACCTCTTCCGCGGCGGCCCCGTAGGTGGCGCGCAGATAGGGGTTCGTGTCGGGGGAGAGGAATTCCCCCGCGGCCGTCCCGCGGATCGCCTCCTGGCCGGCCTTGACGGCGGGGGAGCCCTGGAGACCGCGCGCCTGGAGCCGCTCCGAGGCCAGCGCCTCGGCAGGCTGCCGGGCGGCGACCGTGGACTCCGGGTAGAACGCGAAGGGGTCCTGGGAGAGCCCGGCCCCGCGGCCGTAAATGTCTAGGAGGCCGGGCTGCTGCGCGCTCCAGGGAACCGTGGAGCTGGTGCCCGTCGTCTTCGTTCCCATCGTTGCCCCTCCTAGGCGTCGAAGAGCTCGCGCTCGAACGTCCGCCAGACCTCTCGGAAGCCGGGAAGCACGCGGCCCCAGCCGCGGCGCCCCTCGGCCTCGATCGACGCGCACCCCCACGAGCGACCGTAGCGCGCCATCAGCTCCATCGCGGGCTTCGCCAGGTGGAGGCCCGCGCCGCCCGCGAGGAAGACCCGGAGCACCCTGCGCCCGGTCGGAAAGTTGACAACCTCGCTCGCTGCGGCGGCGCGGATCACCCCGTCCTCGAGCACGACCCAGACCTGGACCCGCTGGTCGAGGTGGAGCTGGCGCAGCACCGCGAGCGTCATGCGTCCCTGGCTGTAGGCCATCGCGCGCTCGAGCATCGTCTCCACCTCCGCGAGCAGCGGCGGGAGCGCCAGCGCGACTTCGACCTCAGTTGTGCAGGACGACGCCGAAGGTTCGGTCCGTTGCGGGTGAGCTGTCATGGTGGAGGGTCGCGCTTCCTTTCGTGGTCGTGATGTAGAGCCCGGAGACTGCTGCGGCGCTCGAGGTTCGCGGCGAGAGGACGACGACCGTGTGCTGCACGATCTTCTCGCTCTCGAGCGTCGTCTCGGTCACGCTGGCGTCGAGCGTCACCTCGTCCGTGTTGTTGCACTGGCCGCGCAGGATGCCGTTGATCGCCTGGGAGAGCTTGCGCAGGTGCTCCTGGGGGCTGCTCCAGCTCTCGGGCACGATCGGGAAATGGTCGGTTCCCAGGTGGCTCATCGGCGCCCGGTCGGCCTCCCTTCGATGTCGATGCCGACCGCCTCGGAGAAGCCGGCGGGGAGCTTCACGCGAACCCGGTGGTAGCGACCGTCGGCGCGGAACGGGCACTTCCCGTCCGGGTCCTGCTCCACCGTCTTCCCGTAGACGGTCGCGTCGAGCCGGTCCCCCTTGGTGGCGATCTGGACCTTCGCGGCCTTGGTGTCCACGATCGGCCGGACCTGGGAGACGAAAGATCGGCGCCCGGGGTTGAGCTCGAGATCGCCCGTCTCGAGCGTCCCCTCGAGATTCGACCCGTTGAAGTCGGAGAGGATGTGGGAGGTGTTGAAGGCGCCGATCCGCAGCGCGCCAGGCACCGCCACGCGGTCGTCGAAGCTGGTCGTGTCGAGCGGCGGATCGTCGAGGGTGTCGTCGGGAAGCGTGTCGAGGGTCACGCCCGGGCTGATGACCGTCCCGAGAACCTCGTGGGTGATCGAGGCCGTGGTGAACTTGTCGAGGATCCAGTCGTAGATCAGGAGCTTGTTCGGCGTGCCCCCGCTGTGGCCCGCCCCGGGATACCCCACGTAGATCCGGCTCTGGTCCGGGTCGCGCACCAAGGTCACGCGGTCGATGTACGTCGAGTCCAGGTCCCCGAAAAAGAAGTCGTTGATGCGGTCCTTCCCGATCGGTCGGCTCTGCACGTAGTCGAAGAGGTAGAATCCGTCCTCCGAGATGTAGAAGACCTGGCGCCCGAAGGGCACGAATCCGCCCGGGATCAGCAGGCCCTTGTTCGCTTCCACGCGGTTGAACTCGAAGACGAGATCCCCGCCGCGGTAGTCCATCCGCCAGACCTCGTGCTCGAGGAAGACGGCGCCCACCTCCGCGCCGGACACGATCCCGTGGACCCAGCCGCCATCCCCCTCGAAGACGTGCCGATCGCTCTGCGCCGCCACCGCCAGGTCGGTCCCGAGCACCGGCCACGAGAACGGGTTCCCGCGTGCGCTCCAGGAGATCCCGTTCGTGAGCAGCCCGAGCTCCGGGTCGTAGATGTTGCCGAGGACCATGAAGTTTTCGACCACGGTGGCGTGGCGCGCGCGCGGCGCGTTGGGATGCAGGTCGGAGAAGAGCGTCGAGGTGACGAGATCGAAGACCTGGGGCGGATCCGTGAAGCTCGTGGCGACGATCGCATCGCTCATGCGCGCGAACTCCCAGCGCGCCATGTCGAAAGCCCCGTAGCCGCCGGCCTTGCTCACGTCCACCGCGCCGAGCTCGGTCACGCGGTAGAGCTTCGTCTCGTCGCCGCAGAAGATGAGCGCGTTGCCGCCCGAGTCGATCGCGCCGAGCGTGCCGCGGCACCTGGCCGTGAGAGCCGTGGCGCCGGTGATTGCCGCCAGGCCCCTCATCGGGCCGTAGCCGCCGGCGATGGGCACGACGTTGTTCGCCCTGAGGAGGCCGCCCTGGTTGAGGACCGGAGGGAGATCCGGGGCGAGCGGGCCGAAGAGGTAGCGAGCCATCGGCTACCGGCCGCCGATGTTGTGGCCGTCGTCCGTCTGGAAGTCGGGTCGCATCCGCAGCGGACCCGCTCCGCTGCGGGCTCGCCATTCGAGCCGCTTGAAGGACTCCTTGGCCGCGGCGTACTTCATGCCCCAGAGGGCCGTCCGCTCGTCCTCTCCCACGAAGGGAGCGGCATGGAAGAGAGCGCCCCAGAGGTAGCAGTCGGGCGCCATGCGGAGCACCTGATTCGTCGGCACCTCTTTCGAGAGCCCCGGCAGGCCCGCGTGATAGAAGAGCGTGTAGGGATCGGCGCTCGAGGGCACCGGCGCGAAGACAATCCGGTCCGCCACCTGGGAGCAGGCCACCGGGAACGTCTCCCCGGTGTGGAGCTGGCGCAGCACGGTGAGCTGGTCGATCGAGACGACCGGCACCACGCGCAGCGGAACCGACTCGATCCGAAGGTGGCGCGGGTAGAGGCAGTCCTCGGGGAGCCGCACGTAGTCCTGGCCGGGGATCAGCGTCCCGGGGAGCTCCTTCTCCTGCTCGCGGATCTTGAGGTCGCGCGCGAGCTCGACCTCGATCAGGCGGATGAAGTCGGGGATCCGATCCTCGAGATCGCCGCGCGCCATCCAGTCGGCGATCGACTTCACGAGCTCGGGGTAGGTGTCGAGGGCCATCTATGCGCTCTTCCACCAGGCCAGCGCCCTGCGGGCGGGGCGCGTGAAGCCCGCACAGAGGAAGCTCCGATAGGGCTTCCGGCTCAGGCGTCCGGGCTGGGTCCGCAGGTAACGGTATTCCGGCGAGTCGAGCTTCGCCGCGATCGCGGGCCAGTGGTCCCGGTTGAAGATCGAGAGGCCCTCCTCCCGCATCCACTTCTCGGCGATGACGTTCGGGATCCGCGCGGCCATGTGGAAGTCGCCCTTTACGGGCGGCGTGTTGTAGGCCCGCTTGTTCGCTTCGAGGATCGGCTCCACGTCCTGGAGAGAGGAGACGGTGAGGATCTCACCGTCCGCGTGGAGCCCGGTGAAGAGACCCGGGAGCTTCGAGGTGGCCCAGCGCAGCACTGTGCCACCTCATTGGTTCGCGAGCGGGACCACGTGGAGCGAAACGACGGTCACGCCACCCGTGCTGGTCTTGATGTGCGCGATGAAGCCGTGACCCGCTGCGTTCAGAATCAACGGCGATCCGTCGCGCGGGAGCTGGATGCCATCGACCGCGGAAACAGTGACACCGGCCACGCCCAGCTTCACGAAGACGTTCTCGTCCGTGAGCCCCACGACCAGGTGGAAGCTGACCGCGACCCACTTCGGGTTCACGAGGCCGGTGCCGCTGACCGGCATTGTCGGTAGCGCGACGTTCGCAGTCGTGGCAGCGACGGTGGCGGAGATGCCATCGCCTCCGACCTGGAGAGCCGGGATGCCGATTTTCGACATGCTCAGCCCTCCCGCCGGAAGGTCGCGACGACCAGAAGCTCGCTCGCGGTGCCGCCCGCCGAGGACAGCTCGAGGCGGTCGCCCACGTTGAACATGAGGTCCGGCTGCGCCGACGTGGGCTCCCAGAGGGCCTGGAGCTCGGTCGTCGCGTTGCTCGCCAGCGTGGGCGTCAGGGTCGTGTCCACGCCCGCCCCGGTCGTCCGCCGGAAGGTGAGCGTCTGCGACGTGTGGGTCGTGACGGTGAGCACCTGGAGCCGGATGAGGCGGCACTTCTCCGGGATCGGGATGTACGAGACCTCGCCGGCGCCCGCGGTGTACTTCCCCTGGAGGTAGAAGTCCCTGCCCACGTCCCCGTCCTGGCCCTCTTGCTCGAAGACAGCGACCACCATGCCCTCGGAGCTGCCGGTGCCGCCCGAAGGCACGAGCTCGCAGCGGTCGTTGCGCGCAAAGAAGTTCTGCGACTGCTCGATGAATGCCTGATCGTTCGTCTCGCCGGCGGCGAGGCGCACGGTAAGGCTGCCAGAGAGCGCGGTCAGGTCCGCGTTGCGGGCCTGGATGATCGGCGAGCCGGTAGGCGCCGCGAAGGTGACGCAGACAGCACGCTTGAGCCGGCACTTCGCCGGGATCGGCAGGTAGCCCACCGCGGCGCCGGCGATGTTCGCGAACTGGTGCATGAGGGCGAATTCGGCGAGGCCCTGCATGAACTCGCTGCCCTGGCGGCGGAAGGTCAGCATCACCTCGGCCTCGTTGACCGAGGTGCCGCCACCGTCGCTCGTGATCTGGAGGCGCCCGACGTTCGCGAGCGTGGGCCGCTTGGTCTGGAACTGGTTGTTCGGCTCGAGGCCGTTGAGGTTGAGCGTGGAGAGCGCCTCGGCGGCCGCGGACATCACGAGCGTCCCGATCGCGCCACGGTCGCTCGAGAAGGTGAGGGTGTTCGTGCCGGTGACGGCGACGCCGTGGTTCAAGAGCTGCGCGCGCAGCAGCACGCAGTCCTCGGGCACGGGGACGTAGACGGTCTCGGGGAGGGAGATGTCGTCGAAGTGGACGCTGAGGAAGAAGTCCGCGAGGTCCCTCATCGACTCTCCAAGCTGCGCCCCGGCCCCGCTGCGCTTTCGCGTAGCAAGGCCGGGGCTCTGCTCGTTTGGTTCCCCAACCCCCCCAGAAAGGGTCTACGTGGTGGTCAGGTCGGCGATGATCCCGCTCGAAGCCTCGTTCCGGGCCTCCATCGTGAACTCGGCCAGGACGACCTTCTTGTCGCCGTCGCTGGTCTTCGCCAGGTCGAAGGTCTTGAACGGCCGCAGGAAGCCGATCGCCCAGTAGCGCATGTCCACCACCAGGACCGACCGCTCCCGCTGGAAGCGGTTCGGGACCACGTGGACCTCTCCGTAGTCGCTCACGTACACGTCGATCGCGGTCACGAGGCGCATGTCCTCGCTGCGATCGAACCGCGTGGTGTTGCCCGAGAAGGCCGAGATGTTCTGCTTGTTCCTCGGCCCGGCCATCACCAGGTTCGGGTTCCCGCCGCTCGTGTAGCACTGCTGGAGCACGTTCTTGAGCATCGACTCGAGGAGCGCCCGCTGCGCGCCGTCCGTGACGGTCACGGACTCGTTCGGCTGGCCGAGCGTCGAGACCGTGGCCGCGCCGATGGCGTCCCGGTTCGTGAGCATCCAGGTCTCGTAGCCCGCGCTCTTGCGCGCCGTGCCGTCCGCGGCGCCGTCCGTCCACACGCTGTTCTGCGTGAGGTTGAACTCCACGTCCCGCTTGAGCTCCTGCGAGTGCTTCGCGAGCTGGTAGCCGATCTCGTCCGAGCGGCCCGCCTTGCTCACGACCTGCGCGGTGCCCGAGATCAGGAACCGCTTCGTGCTGATCTGGGTCGTGTTCTTGAGGCGCCGCGTGGCCGCCACCTCGGTCCAGGTCGTGTACTCGTCGCCTTCCGGCTGCTGGTTGGCGGCCGGCGCGGCGAGGGTGTCGGTCTGCCATTCGTGGGTGATGGCCTTTGCCGACGCCCGGCCGATGCCGCTCAGGAACGGCGTCTCCGTGGGCGAGATCATGTAGATCATGTCCGTGAGGTCTTCTCGCAGACCGATCAGGTTGTAGGTCTCGGTCGTACCGGCCAGGTTCGCCATTAGACGAGCTCCTTGAAGATTGCGGCCGCGTCCCGGATGTCCCCGGTCTTCCGCAGCCTGGCGGCAAGCAGGTTCCTTCGCTGGGCGTCCTTCGCCACGTTCGAGAGCTCTTCCTTCCTGGACGCCGACGGGACCGACGGCTTGGGCAGCTTCCGCAGCGGCGTGAGCTTGAGCGCGCCGGTCTTGCGGAGCTTGTGCTGCTTCGCGCCCTCGTGGAGAGCGAGCCAGACCCGATGGTCGTCGAGGATGGGCAGAACCTTGGGGTCGATCTCTTCGTCCTTGAAGCCGACGCTGTGCAGGAGCTCTCGGATGTCGTCGAAGAAGCCCTTGCGGAAGTCGTCCTTCGCGAGCTCGGGCACCTTGGTCTGGAGCGCGCGGAGCTCGTCGTTCTGGAACCTGGCGCGCGCCTGGCCGTTTGCCTGCGCGCCGCGCTGCGCCTCGGTGCCGAAGCCGTCCCAAAGGCGCTGGAACTGCGCCACGCGCTCGTCGCGCCGGCGCCGCTCGATGAGGTACTGCTGCGGGTCCTCGCGCTCGAGGGTCTTCCAGTCGATCTGGCTCTCTTCGTGCTGGAGGAGAGCCGCGGCGGCGCGCGTGAATTCGTAGGACCGCTGGATCGCGGCTTCGGCCTCGGTCGTGAGGCGCGTGCGCTCGCCCTCGAGCTCGACGCGCCGGGTCTCGAGCTCCTGGTGGAGCTGCGCGGCAGCGGGCGCCTTGCGGAACGCCTCGAGCGCGGCCTGGAGCGGGATCGGCTTCCCGTCCGGCCCATCCACCACGACCCGGGAGAGCAGGTCCGCCTCTTCGACCCCGACCGCCTCGGCGACCATCTTGAGCGTCGTGTGGTCGGCCGGAGCAGCGGGCTCCGTCTCGGGCGGCTCCTCGCCCTCCGCGGGCGCCTCGGGAGGCGTTTCGGGCTCGACCGGAGGCGTCTCGTCGCCCGGCTCTGCGTTTTCCTGGGCCTCGAGAGCGGCGAGCTCCTCGGCCGTCAGCTCTTCGGAGCCAGGCTCCGGCGCCGCGGCGGCGGGAGCAGCGGACGCCTCCTCTACGGCGGGCTCGAAGAGCTTCGAGAAGACCGCCCCGGCCTCGGCAACGGAGAGCACGCGGGGAGCTTGCGGCTGGAAACGTCCACGATCGTCGCGAGCTTGCGTCCCCTTGGGGTCGGCGCTCGGCTGGACATCCTTGGGTGAGGGCTTCGGGGGAGGGGCCGCGTTCGGTCGGCCTGTCGTCGTCGCGGGCGTGATGCCCGGCGCGCTCAGGTCGGTTTCTCCCTCTCAGCCTCAAACTTCGCGAGGTCGATGTCTGCGAGCTTCCCCGTTTCCAAGATGTGCGTCAAGTGGGCTTTTACTTCGGCCAGAGCGGAGAGCATCAGGTAGAGCTTCTCGCGGGCCTGCGCGTCGCCCAACTTGCTGTTTCGCCAGGCGCTCGAGCAGGCCGTCTCGAGCTTGGTGAACGCCTCGACCAGGATCGGGTGCTCGAGCAGGCGCCGCGCCTCGCGGCCACGCGCCTGCTCCTGCTGCCGCTTGGCGAGGAGCTCTTTCTCCTCCACCTACTCGGGGTCGCGCGCGGGATCGGGCGCGCGCGGGGTGCGCGCGGGCGCCGGTCGGAGCCCCTGCGGCTGGCTCGATGCGGACGACGGTGCGTTGAGCTCCTCTTCGAGCTTGTGCTTCACGTTGGAGGCGACGCGGCCCGGGTCGCGGCCCATCTGCGTCGCGGTGAACCAGTCGTAGAATTCCCTGAGATTCATCATGCCGTTGCCTCCTTGCCGTTCGCCTTCTTGGCGCGGGCCTGGGTGCGCGCGAGCTCGGCGTCGAGCTCGCACTTGCGAAGCGCGATCCGCTCCTGGCTCGCGATCTTCTCGCGCTCGATCTTCATGCGCTCCTCGAGGTCGAGGCGCCGGAATTCGACATCCGCCTGGGACGTGGCGGCCTGGCGGATCAGGTCCGTCTTCTTGAGCTCGCGCTCGCCCTCGTTGTCCTTCGCGCGCCGGTCGCTCTCGTACACGCGGGGATCGGGCTCCTTCGGCGGAGGCGGCTGCCCCTGCGGGTCGGTGAAGAAGAGGTCCGGCATCTGGAACCCCATCGTTTCGGCCATCTTGTTCGCCGCGTTGTAGACGTTTTGCGGCGTGACCACGTGGGTCAGCCCGCCCTGCGCGGTCGCCGCCTGGATCTGGAGCACCTGCGCCAGGAAGGCCATCCTCTCGGCCGCCTGGCCGGTGCCCAGGCCCACCTCGATCTCGAGGTCCATGTCGGTGCTCCAGGCCGAGGGGTCGATCTCGACCCACTCGCCGCGCACCTTCATCGCCCGCTTCTTCATGGGCGTCTCGACCAGGAGCTTGAGGTACTTGCGGAAGAAGTCCTTGATCCCCGTCTCGGCGAAGATCCGGGCGATCAGCTCGACCCGTGCCTGCGCCGCGGCCATCATCGAGGTGATTCCGGTGGCCGTGCTCTTGAGCGCGCTGGCGTCGATCCCCTGCATCCAGCGCGAGGCGCCGACCCGGTTCTCTTTCAGCCCCTCGAGCCATTCCATCATGTTGAAGGCCATCGGGGAGAGCGGCTGGATGACGATGGGGTTCACCATGCCGGGCGCGAGCACGCGCACGAGGTTTCCGGGGCGCGCCGCGAGCAGATCGTCGAGCTCGACCTGACCCTCGACCACCTCGAGCTGCGGGTTGTTCGTGAGGTAGAGGTTGTCGAGCATCTGGCGCAGCAGCGTCGAGCGGATGAGCTGGAGATCGCTGAGCTGGTCGGCGATCGAGATACCGAAGAACTTGTGCGGCATCGGGACCGGGCAGAGCGAGCAGAACGGCTGGTGATTCACCTCCTCGTCTTCGAGGATCGTGACCGAGGAATCGCCCACGGCCATGATGTTCCGCAGCTCGCTGTAGCCGTCGCCGTCCTCGTCGAGGCGGATCCAGCAGTCGTTGAGCCAGAGCTCCTCGCTCGCTACGTCCATCCGCATCGCGGTGCCGATGATTTCGTCCTCTTCGCCAGCCCGCCGCTCGACGGACTCGCCCGAGAGCTCCACGGAGTTGTCCTGCGGTAGCGAGAGGACGAGGTTCTTCGGGTAGCCGAGCGCGATCAGGTCGGATCGCGTGACCTTGCGGCGGTGGGCGACGAAGGGCGTCGCGTCGTTCAGCTTGCGCGCGCGCTGCGCGATCAGAAATTCCTCGGGCGGGACGCCCTCCGCCACGATCCGGCTCACGGGCTCGGCCTGGACGGTCACGACCGTATAGAGGCCGTCCGGGCGCTCCTCGAAGGCCACCGGCTGGAGCCGCTCGTCGAGGAGCAGCATCGCCAGGCCCTCGATCGTGAGCCCCCGATAGGTCTCGCGCTTGGGCTCGACCCGCTCCTCGTGGGTCAGCTTCACGAAGCCGTTCTTCTCGAGCAGCGCGTCCTTGCACCAGTTGTAGAAGAGGATGAAGCCGTCCTGGTTGTCGCGGAAGTCGGCGTTCACGAACGCCGTGGCTTGCTGCGCGCCCGCGGTCTGGTCCGCGCGGCGCTCCTTGTAGCGGACGGTCATGTGGCCGCCCAGGAACATCCGCATGATCGAGGGCAGGATCCACTCGATCGTGTCGGCAACGTCCGTGAGCACGACCTTCGAGCGGCCCTCCTGCTCGTTCCCGAACTCCCGGCCGTAGTAGTACCGGAGGGCCTTTCGCCGCTCCTCGCTCGTCACGCTCGAGAAGTGGCCGATCGCGGTCTGGATCTCCCACTCGACGGTCGCCTTCACCTCGTCCGCGCTGAGCGGGCGGATCTCACGGCCGCCCGAGCTCTCGGGGACCGGCTCGACCGCGCTGGGACCGAGCGAAACCAGGGCAGAGGTCATGGCACCCCCCCTACGCGGACGCGAGGTCGTGTCCGAGCCGGAGCTCCTTCAAGATCGTGGGGCGAGGGGGGATGTTCAGGGGATTGGGGTCATCATCCCGCAGGGCGGAGATCGTGCTCCGGTGCGCAGCCAGGGCGACCTGGTGCGAATTGCCCAGGGCCACGATCCGCCTCTCCAAGAGGCGGAGCCTCCGCTCGTAGTCCATGTCTCCCCCCGGGTCAGGAGCCTACACGATCCAACGGCTCTCCGGCTGCCGGAAGGCGGAGGTGCGCACGGCGCGCATCCCCACGGCCAGGGTGCGGAAGGCATCCGCGGGGTGGGAGGCCCAGTTATGCAGGGGCTTGTCGCGGTAGAGCGGGTCCCCCTCCGGCCCTGCCTCCATCTCGACCTGCTCTTTCGTGTACTGCCGCAGCGCCTCGATCCCAACCCCGGTCTTCTCCTCATCGAACCAGCACTTCGGGATCAGGACGCGCACGGCCTGGATCCCGTCCTGGAGCGAGAGGCGCGGAACGACCCGCATCCGAAGCCCCAGCGAGCGCGCGATCTCGAGCGCCGACTTTCCGGTCCCGAGCTCACGCTGCTCCGCGTCGTGCGGGACCAGGTGCTCCTGGTACACGTAGGGCTTCTCCGAGAGGATCTTCGCGTAGTGCTCGATCCCGACCCCGCTGTGGTGGTAGTAGTCGATGATCCGCGTCTCGCGACCGATCTGCTGCGCGAACCAGATCGACGTTTCGTCTCGCACGCCCAGGTCCCAGCCGGTGATGACGGGAGAGATCGGCTCGTGGGGAACGCGGCCGATCCGCTTCTCCTCGAACGCCTTCGCCATCAGGTCGCCGTAGTAGGAGCCGACGAGAGGCGCGTCGAAGGAGCAGTAGTATTCCTGCTGCACCAGGTTCTCTGGCATCCCCGACTTCCGATCCTCGTCGATGGCCGCCTTTGAAACCGCTCCGGTGTCATCGACCGTGATGACCTGCGAGAACCAGTTCTCGTTCTCCTCGGCCTGGCGCAGCGTGCGGTAGGCGTGATTTCGACCCCGCGGCGTGAAAATGAAAATGGCCCAGCCCTCGTTCTCCGCGAGGATCGGCCGCAGGTAGGTCCACACCTCCGGGTTCATCACGCTCCACTCCGAGAAGACGATCCCCACCGGGTTCGCTCCCACGAGCCGATCGGGCTCGTCCGCGCCGACCACCTGGTAGGTGCTCCCGTTGGCGAACCAGAGCTGCATCCAGTCGTCGCGCCGCCTGATGCAGAGCTGCCCGGGCCCGGGATTCTTGCTGTCCGGGAAGTGGTCGAGGAAGAGCCGCCCGTCCCGCGTCATCCCCTCCCAAACGACCTTTCGCCCCTGGTTGTAGGTCGGGAGCACGTGCCAGTAGGCCCCGACCCGCTGGAAGAGCTGGGTCGCGATCCAGTTGACGCAGAAGAGGTCTTTCCCCGCGCGCCGGTGCCAGACGAGGGCCTGGCGCTTCGAGCCGGCCTCGAGCCGGTTCCACGCCTCCTGCTGGTACTGGCGCGGCTTCCAGTGGAGCGGAAGCGTGACCGTGCTCATAGGAAGAGAGCAGCGATCCCAGCGCCGGTGGCCCAGGCGAGCCCCTCGATCCAGCGGTGGAGGGTCATCATCGGGTGGTCGTCCCGGTGCTGATCCATCTCGCGCAGCACGCCGGCCACCGCCGCGGGGAGCATGAAGGCGAGGACGGTCCAGAGCGAGCGCGGAGCCATGAGCGCGGGCAGCGCGAAGATCAGGGCGCCGCCGACGAAGTGCCAAAGCCACCCCATCGCCTCTCCCCCTGGTTCCGATCGGGCCAGAGACCTAGGTACTTCTCGATCTTGGCCCGGTCGTGGCAGAAGATCCGCGAGAGCTCCTCGCGAGGCAAGCCGGTCGTCTTTGGGAAGGTCACGTCGGCCAAGCCGCCGAGCGCGAGCGCGAGCTTCACGACCGAGGCGAGCTCCGCGTTCGCGAGCTTCATCTTCTCGCGCGGCAGGGTCTCGAGGTAGTGCAGGTCCAGCACCGGGGCGAATCCGAGGAGCTTCTCGAAGACGTGGCGGCGCCGGCCGATCACGTGGGTCTCGCTCGGCCGGCTCCCGACCCAGCCCTCGAGATACAGGCACTTGAAGGCCCCGCACTCGGCCGGACGCTCCTCGCGCCCCCAGATCGCGCAGCCCGTCGCGCACTGGTGCGCGCAGCGCGCGCCCTCGGCCTTCTCGAGCTCGGGGACCTCGAAGACGACGCAGCACTCCTGGCAGTCGCCGCAGGTCCGCTCGGCGTCTTCCTGGAGGAACGTCTCGAGGCGCAGGAGATCGGCGGCGAGGTCAGTCGAATGGATTTGGGGCAGGGGCTTCCCCGCCCTTCTCGCCCTTCGCCTTCGCATGAGCCGCTTGAGAGAACTCATTCGCGTTCGGGCACGTCTCGAAGTGGGAGACGTACTTCTCCGTCGTCAGGGCCATCACCGGCTCGAGCACCCCCCGCGAGTCCACCGTGTAGAAGCTCTTGAGCTTCTGCGCCGGCATCATCTTGCCGCTCTTCGTCGGCAGGAAGACCAAGGGCATCCCGCACCGCCGGCAGGGCCGCCTTTCGAGATTGTCGGTCGGCATTATCCAGCACCTCGATCGCGCCGTCGCTCAGGCGCAGAATGTTGATCGTCATGCCCGCGCGACCCACGGGCGCGTCCGCCACGGCCTTCATCTCCGGGTAGCCGATCGCGATGAGGTCGAGCGCGGCCTGGCGGCGCACTCCTTCCCGGATCTTCGGGTTCTTCATCAGGATGCGGAGGATGTTCACGGCCTCCGCCGTGTAGCTGCGCGCGAGCTCGCGCACGCCCTCGACCGAGAGGCTCTCGATGCGCTCGAGCTCCGCGAGCTCGGCGGCTTCGGCCCGCACCGCGAGCCGTAGGTTCATCCCGGGAATCCGCGGCTTCGTCATCGGCGACCCTCGTGTTCCAGACTAAAGTGTCCCGGATCGGCGAAGCGCCCGCCCCATCGGCAGAGCTCGTTTTCCGTCTCCCACCAGGCCCCGAGAGATTGGTAGGCGTCCTCGTTCCAGAGCGGCTTCCCGTCCAGGCAGAGAATCAGGTCCACGGCCAGGCCGTCGCGGTGAACCGAGAGCCTGATCCCGTGAGGCTTGAAGCGATGCTCGGTCCCGTGTCCCGTCGCGCTGCCCTTGCAGACGACGCAGTGGGTCGCGTTCCACTCCGCCTGCTGCTCGCCGCGGACCACCTCGCCGATCCGCACGTGGTAGCCCTGACGATGCGCCTCGGCGAGCAGCCTCGGGAGGAGCGTCGCGAAGAGCTCGCGTTTGGCACCAAGGTCGAGATTCATGCGGCTCGATGCCTCCCTGCGACCCACATCCGTTGGTAGCAGCTTCGACAGAGACCCTTTGCGACATGAGGACGATCCGAATGGCAAACGGCGTTTCTCCTGGGTTTGAAAGTTGGCGCCGTTCTCCAGGTGCGAACGACCTCTGCGATCCTGGCGCGCCTTCGTTCGCCGAGCAGCGTCCACAGCGTCAGCATCCAAGCGATCGCTGTCCTTCCAGTACACCGGACGATGTAGGGCTGTTTTCGATTGGGCGGGTATTTCCTTCTCTCGATCGCTTTCACTCCGAGGAGGTCAGCGAGCCGAATCGCAACATCCCTGTCCGTCGTAGTGACATGGAGGATCGGCTGCACAGCCGTTCCCTTCCGGCTGTTCCTTCCCATTGAAAAGCAGCCTTCTCCTTCCAGATAGCCAGCCGCCCAGTGCAAATCGTCGCCGCGCTTCTGGCCGAGGTTGAGGATCACTTCTCGCCTCCAACAAGATGCTCTCGCAGCAGGTGAAAGACGCCCCAGGCATAGGTTCGCGCCTGCATCCGCGAATTGTAGATCAGCGGCGGCTCCGACTCGTGTTCTGCGCCTTGCGGAATCAGCAGAAGGATCAGGGCCATGTGCGGCTCCGCCGCCTCGAGCGCCGCTGTCAGCGCACGCCTCGCTCCGTCGAAGTAGATGACCTTCGCGCTCACATCGGCCTGTAGAGCGGGAGCTTGCGGCTCCGCGGGGCGAGCGGCGGCGCGTCTACCTCGAGCACCGGACGGTGGTGATGGTGAAGCCACTGGCTCGGGCCTTGAGGCGGAACTTCCGGCTGAAATGCGGAGAGCACGAGGTAGCGGCGATGGCAGGACGGACAGATCGCGAGCTCCTCGAGCAGGTCGAAGAGCTCGCCTAGGTAGCTGTAGACCAGGATCGAGGCGACGGTCCTCGAGCTGTTGCAGCAGTGGAAACGAATCCGCCAGGCGTCGAGGTTGAACTCGCGCGAGACGCTGAGGCCGGGCACGTAGAAAGGGAAGAGGCGAGGGCGATCCCGAAGGGCCGCGCGCGGTCTCAGGATCGCCCCCGTCGTCATGCGCCTAGCGCCGCGCCGTCTCGACCGGCTGGTTCTCGAGGTCGGGCAGGTCGATGTTCGGGTCGGCCTTCACGGTCGCCAGGTGCTTGTCGATCTTGTCGAGCACCGGAACCACGCGGCCAGCGTCCGCCACCGTGAAGCCCGCCGCGCGGTCGCACGAATCGCTGTGCGACACCTCGATCCGCAGCGCCGCCCAGAGCCGCTTCGCCTGCATCACGTCCTGGTTGACGTGATCGGCGAGCGTGGGCGCCGCCGGCAGCGAGAGCGGACGGGGGTGGTACTTCGGCAGATCCAGCTCGGGCTGGCCGCGGTACACCTCGAACCGCGCGCGGAAGAACGACACCATGTCGCCCGCCCGCTTGAGGTCGTGCTGGTTGGTCTCGAGACTGTCCTTGCTCTGGCACCGATCGAGCTCGATCAAGTAGGAGTCGATCCGGTTGGTCAGATCCAGGATGTCCAGGTTCGAGATCGTCGCCGGGCTCGGGATCGCGTCCATCGCTCATCTCCTTCTGGCGCGGCGCGCTTCCCGCTTCCGCACCTGCTTCACGTTGCCGGCGTTCGCCGCCGTGCAGATGGCGTGCGCATTTCGCACGTCCTTCTTCTTGGACACCTTCGCCACGCATCGCTTGTAGGCGGCAGGCAGGGTCAACCCTCCTTCTTGTTCGCGCTGGGCCAGCGCGTTACGGAGTGGATCTTCGCGCCCTGGGGCCCGCACGCAACATGGGGCAGATCGTGGCCCGCGTCCCTGGTGCAGACGAAGCTCTCGCGCAGCTCGCCGCAGACCGGCTCCTGGCCAGGTCGGCACCAGGAGCACCAGCCGTCCGCGTCCTGCGCGTAGGTGCCACGGTCGAACGCGACCTCGAGCTCGCTCCGCCTCCTGAGCCCTCGCTGCTGCCGAGGCACCTCAGAGCTTCGCCTCGTCGAGCTTGTGGTCGCCGCACCAGCGACCCAAGGCGACCTTCACGTCCTCGGGCGCGCTCTTGAGCACGAACCACATGCAGGTCCGGCAGCGCATCGTCGTCTCGCGGTGGGCCCACGGATCCTCAGGCATCGAAGCACCTCCATTTCTCGACTTCGCAGGGAAGGCCGGGCGGGGTCACGGGCGACACCGGCCCGGCGCAGGCGCAGAACCAGATCGCGGCAGCGAGCAGCACCGAGAGAGCCAGCGCGGCCAGGTAGGGCCGCGTCCGCTCGCGCGGGTGCGCGCCTCCGCGCTGCGAGCAGCGCCAGCAGATCTCCTCGCCATCCGGCAGGTGAACCATCAGCGATCCGGGCCGAAAAGGGTGGCCGCAGCGCGAGCAGCCGCTCAGAACGCCAGCTCGAGCTGCTCGCCCTTCCAGGTGAGCTTCATCGTCTGCGTCTCGAGAGGAATCCGCTCGCGCGGCTTCAAGTCGAGCTCGATCTCGCCCTCGCGGTTGCTCCGAAACTGCGCGGTGACGGTGAAGCTGGCCTGGCGGCCGCTCTCCTTCATCGCCTGCTGGATCCTCGGCATCGAAGCCGTGAGCATCCTCGCGAACGTGTCTCCGGCCTCCTGGGCCAGCCCGGACGGTTGCTTCGTCATCTCACCCCCTGTTAGAAGAGCTCGAGTTCTTCGCCCTCTCCGTTCCAATCATCCTCGGACTCGTGCTCGAGCAGCACGTCCGCGCTGGCCTTGCGCTTCTCGAAGAAGCCGGCGAGCTCTGGGTGGTCCTGCTCGAACATGCGCGCGTAGAAAGGACTCCAGATCGAGTTGATCTTGAAGCCGTCGGGGTCGTTCGTCTCGATCGCGGTGAACCAGCGGATCCGGTGGAAGATCGCCCGCGCAGAGAAGCGGCCGCGCCCGGTCGCTGCGACCTGGAGCGCGAAGCGCGTGAAGAGTTCATAGACCTCGGGATGCTCACGGTGGAAGATCTCGAACCTGGCCGGGTCGATCATTCCCGCCGCGCGATGGCCGCGTTGGCGAACATGACCACCTGGTCGAGGTGGGTCAGCGCGAGCGACTGCTCGCGGCTCTCGGGCGTCAGCTCCACGAGGTCGCGCGCGAAGGCCAACGCGATCGAGCGCAGGCGGTTGTAGCGCGGCACCTGGTCCTCACGCGGCGGGTGATAGGTGAAGCGCACCTCGAGCTCGAGGAGCTGCTTCGAGAGCCGGTCGGCCTTCTCGGCCTCCGGGCTTCGGGTCTGCCCAACGGTCACGGTCATCGCCATTCCTCCCAGGTGAGCTCCGCGTCAGGATACGCCTGCACGAAGCGGTGCAGCGGGATACCGCCTCGGATCTGGCCCACCTCGTAGAGCCTGCCGTCGTGGGTCACATCGAAGCGCCACGCCGAGCGCATCTTCGGCGACCAGATCCGCAGGCGGCCGATCACGCCGGCACCCCCCACTGCTTCGTCCCGAAGCGGTACGCCCGCTCGAGCTCGTGCCAGTCCTCTGCCGACCCGCCCATGTCCGGGTGCGAGACCTTCGCCTTCGAGCGGAACGCGGTCTTGATCTCCTCGACCGAGGCCCCAGGCTCGACCCCAAGCACCTCGGACCAGGCGCGTCCGCCGGCCTTCTCGGGCAGCGCCACGTAGCCGGCAAACGCCTGGAGCGCGTTGCCGACTCCCCAACGCGACTGCCCGCGCAACGCCTCGATGTGCTTCGCGATCGCGCGCAGGTTGTGCTCCGCCCGGTCCCAGCGATCGCAGGCCAGGGCATGCTCGACCCACTCGAGCTCCTGCTTCCGGAGCTTGAACCAGACCGAGACGCCAGGATCGGCCGGCATGCGCTGGTTTGCGTAGGGCACGCCGTCGGCCTTGAGCTGGAGGTTGGTCGAGATCACGACCCCCCTCGCGTTCATGCGGCCGAGCTCCGCGCGCACGTTCTGGGTCTCGCGGTAGACGTTGGTGTCGCCGAAGCGCGCGGGCCGCCGAGCCTTCGACCGCGCCCAGCCGGCGGGCCAGTAGAGCGGGAAGGCGGTCGCGCCGACCTTCTCCTTCACAGCCCGGCCTCGGCCAGGGCGCGGCGCGCGCGGCGGCGCAGGCGCACCCAGCGCGCGTGCCAGCTCGAGCGGTGAAGAGCTGCGATCTGCGCCAGCAGCGTCCGCTCACGCTCGACCAGGCGCTTTGCGTGGTGGTTGCAGACCCAGATCGACGACCCGAGGCGGCGCCCCACCTCGAGCTCGAGCACGGATTCGTCGAGACGCCGCCGGTCGCAGTAGGCGCAGAAGCGGCGCCCGTCGTCGTCCTCGTAGAACTCGATCACCTCCCCCATCGGTCGCCGAGCCTACCGGGAAGTGCGAGGCACCACAACGGGAGGCGGAACCCCCACACGGCGCGCCAGCGCGCGCACGCCGGGACACCCCAGACACGGAGCGCGAGAGACGATCAGCCGGCGCGCCGCCACCCCCGCATCGTCCGAGCCAACGCGCGGCCGTCGCCGCGAAATCACCGCGTTCTGCTCGCAGCCCGTCACCGTGAGCCGCGCCGCGTAGGCCGGGCACCAGTAGAGCAGGAGCTCGAGGCTAGAGGCCGGACCCCGCTTGCCCTTGCCCGCCAAAGAGAAAGCCCCCCGATCCGACGAGAGACCGGGGGGCCTTCTTCCGTTGGGGGGTCTCTCGAACAGCTCGAGGCCGTCCAAGAACCCGGCGGGAAACTGGCACGACCCGCGCAGCCGCGCAAGTATGGTCAGAAATGCCGCCCGAGCTCTGGACGCTCCTCGCCTGGACCCTGCTCTGCGCCGCCACCGCGGCGCTGACCCGCCGCGCGCGCCGACACTACCAGGCCCCGCCCTGGACCCCGGCCCCTCCGCCGCCCCGCCCGATCGCCCCGGACGGCCAGGGCTGGCGCGAGTAGACCTGGCGGAGCGCGCGCCGGCGCGGTAAAGGTCCAGCCGTGGCGCCTCTCCCCGCAGACGTTTTCAAAAGCGGTGGGCGCCACACGTTCACCAACCAGACCCCGGGAGCCGCAAGGTCCCCGGGGTCTGCTGCTTCTACCAGGACCCCGCTCGACTCGGGGATCCTGAGGTCGCGGCACGAAGAGCTCGAGCGGCAGGATTGCCGCCCCGCGATGATCCGTGCCGACGAGGGCGCCGGAGATCCCGGAACCCAACCCAAGAGCCGCACGTGGGCGGGCGATGACCGCTGGCGCGTGCGGCCGCTGGTCGCACCAGGGGGACGAGGCCACAGCGACAGGGGTAATCCGAAAGGTGGACGCCCCGGCCTCCGCGCAGGCGCACTGCGCGCAAGGAGCCACTGAGCGGGAGGCGGCGCCGCCGACCCGCGCCAGCGACCGACCGTCGCCAGGCCGAAGGAGAACCAGACCCGCCGGAAGGCGGGGACGGTCCTTCCTCGGCCAGCTCCCTCCCTTCGCCCCGCGAAGCGCGGGGTCCTTGGCCGGCTACGCCGGCGGACGGCCGCGAGGGACCCGATCAGACCTCGCTTGGCGGCGGCTTCAAACTTCCCTGCCGCCCCTTGCTCTCACCGCGCAGATCCATCAGCCGCGTCACCCGACCCCCCCTCGTCGCCGCCTTCGAGTGCTGCGGAGCCTGCGGCGGCTGAGCCCGAATCTCCGAGAGCGACACGCTCAACGCCTTCCGCGCCTTGCGCTCCCGCCTCACCGGCATCGCCGCCACAGGCGCCTCGTGCCGCACCACCTTCGTCGCCGGACACGACCGGCAGCGGTAGCGCGCCAGATCCGGCCGCAGCTCGAGCACCTCCATCGGAGCTCCGCAGCGAGCGCACCAGAAGACCTTCGGCAACGGTCAGCGGTCCATCCGCCGCTTCGAGTGGACCCCCTGCCCACGGAACTTCCCGCGCTCATGGCTCGCGAAGAACCGCTCCTCGTTGATCTTCATTCGCTCGACCTGGGCCTTCTGGGCGAGGCTCCCCTCCCACCCAGACCCATCGTCAGGCGCCACCCCCACCGGGTCGCGGCTCCTCTCGAACTTGCGCTTCCTCGGCATGACGACCCTCCTCGATCAGCTACCGTAGCCGCGGCTCCGCCGCAGCGCCGCGCCGCTCACCGCCGCTGGGGACGCCCACGACCCGGAGAAGCGCGGGGAACGCCGCCGCGGCGGAGCCACCCGGGGGACCCGAAAGCGCCACAGAACGGCCGCGGGACCCTGGCGGGCTGGCGTAGAAGCTGCGCAGCAGCGGCCAGCCTGGGACCCGCGGCCCAGAGGACGCACAGCCCGGGGGACCCGGCAGCGGGCCAGGGCGGCGCAGCACAGCGGCAGCCGGGACCCGGAAGCGCGACAGAGGGGGCCCAACGGCGTAGCCACACGATGGACCCTTAGAACCCGCTGGCGAAGCCGGAATGTTTAGAAACGCGGCGCGCGGCAGCCGGAGGGACACGAAAGCGCGCCAAGGGCGGCCGGCCGGGGGCGCCCACGTGGAGGGCGTGGGCCCGTATGACGAGGGACCCAGGCGTCCCGAGGGACCCGGGCGGCCCCCCACGCCATGCCCCGGGGGACCCGTCCCGTCCTGCCCCACGCTGGCCCTCGGGTGCCCGACCTACGCCGCGCGCCGCGATCGCATCCTGCCCGATGCGCGCCTCGCCCGCCGTGCTGCCCCCGTCGGGTGGCATGGGGGACCCTGCCCGCCGTGGTCTTCAGCGCCTCCGCGTGGAACAGTTCTTGCGCCCGTTGCCCGCTCCGTGGCTCGGGTCTACTCTGGGGGGCATGGGCGCGCAGCTTGGCTCGGGTCCGCGGTCCGGTCCGCGTGCGGGGGTGCGTTGCGTTGCCCTTCGGGTGTCGCTGACAGAGGCGGAGGCGCGGGACCTCGCGGCCGTGGCCGATGCGTGGGGGGTTCCCGTCGGTACTGCGGCCTACGGTCTCATCGCAGACGCCGTCGCACGCTGCCGCAGACGTGCCCCTTCGTACCCCCGGGGGCTGGCCGATGCCCTTGCGCGCTGGCTCGCGGACGGCGCGCGGGTGTCGGCGGGCTGACCGGCGTGTCGGGGCGTGGGCAAGCGCCTCCGGGCGTGTCGGAGCTGCGGCGGGCGCGGCTGGCGGCGGGCTACACGTCGGAGACGGTCGCCGCTTGGTCTGGCATGTGCACCGGGAGGCTGAGGGAGGCGGAGCTTGACCGTGGCCGTGCGCTGGCGTTGCCGATGCTGGCGGCGCTGCGGCTCGCGGGGATCTACGGGGTGCGGGCCGTTGACCTGTTCCCCGAGCTGCTGGCGCGGCCTCCGGCGCCGGCGCTGCCGCCCCGTTCTGCGCGTCCTGGTCGTGTGGGTCTCGTGACCACGGGGCGAGGGCGCAACGTCGGCGCGAAGCCGGACGCGAGCGAGCTTGCGCGCCAGGGCCGCAGGAATGGCGGATAAGTGCGCGAAATTGCAGGAAACTTGACAAGCCGCAACCCGTTGCTATAATCGACGTTGCCCCGTGGCATCAAGCCGCGGGCATGACCGGGCCCGAGGGCGGGCCCACGGAGACGCAATGCAGAAACCCGCACAGTCTGGAATCCATCAGGCCCCGGCCGGATCGCTCGTGATCGGCCGCAACGTCAGCGCCACGGTCGAGGGCGAGGACGTGGTGATCCGCTTCCGCCACGCCACGCGGCTGGGCGCGTCGAAGTCGGGGAAGAACGTGCTGGTCGCGACGACGGGGGGCAACGTGACCCTCAGCGTCGGGGGCGCGGCCCTCAAGGTCGGGCTGAACGTGTACGAGCCCGCGGAGCTGTAGGGCCCGGGGACGCGACGGCGGCGCAGGGGCCCATGTCCTGCGCCGCTTGGCGTCTCCGGGCATGGGGCCCGGGGCGACCGTTGGGGGAAGCATGACGAAGACGACGGGGACGGCGGAGCTGCGGGCGCGGGCCGCATCCGCGAGGGCGCGCGCCGGGGAGGCGGCGCGGGCCGCGACGGCCGCGGAGTGCGCGCTGGCGGTGCTGCCGGCCGGGCCGAGCACGCTGGCGCACGTGCGGATGCTGGCGGAGCGGCGCGCGGCCCATGCGGCGTGGCGGCTCGCGCTGGTGGAGCAAGCGGAGGCGGAGGGCCGCTACGCGGAGGCGCGCGTGGCCGATGTCGGGCTCGGGCTGGCGCGGGTCGGGGGCGCGCGTTGACCGGGCTCGGGGACGACGGCGCGCGGCTCGCGCGGGGCGAGCGGCCGGGCATGGCGCGCCGGGCGCGTGGGCTCGGGCGCTTCCTGCCCGCGGTGCTGATCGGGCTGGCCTTGTGGGCCTCCTGCGCGGCCATCGGGGGGGTGTAGGGGTGCGGGCGCGGGGAGGGTCGGTTCTCCCTCGGGCATGGGCCCGGGGTGCGGCCCTCCCCGCATCCCCCGTGCGACGCCACGCCACCCCGGCGACGCGCGAGGATCGCGCCTGCCGCGCGATCTCGACCCGGCCCGGGCAGGCCTACTGGCGCGAGGTTTTCGGGCCCGCAGCGGCGCGTCTGCGTCCGCTGGCGGGCCTTTTCGCAACTTGTTGCGGCTGGCCGCTCGTAAGCCGCGCGGCCAGCTTTTCCGCTCCGCTCCCGCTCCGGGGGCGGCGGCAGCCGGCCCGGGTCCTCCCGGGCCAGGAGGAGGAGAGGGTATGAGCGAGACGGGCTCCGAGCGATGGGCGTATCCGTGGGTAGTTCGAGACGGGCTCCCGACCGGGGAGGGGGCGCTGGCGCTGGCGTTCTCCGGCCTGGTGGAGCTGCGGGCGAGACGGGGCGCGAGACGGGCGAGGGGGATCGCGGTCGCCCGGCCCGCGGTGGTCGCGCGGCTGCTGGCCCCCTTCATCGACGGCGCGCTCGAGGAGCGGTTCCTGGCGCTCGGGCTCGATGGGCGGCACCGGGCGCTGGCGGCGTGGCTCGTGAGCCAGGGGACGGCGACGGGCTCGCTCGTCCACCCGCGCGAATGCTTCCGCACGGCCATCGCGCTCGGGTGCATCGCGGTCGTATTGGCCCACAACCACCCGAGCGGGGACGCGGAGCCCTCGGGCGAGGACCGCGAGGTGACGGAGCGCATGGCGAAGGCCGGGGAGCTCGTCGGGATCCGGGTCGTGGACCACGTGATCCTGACCGATGGCGGCGCGTTCTGTTCGCTGCGCGAGCGCGGGATCGGAGGGCTGGTGTGATGGCGCAACACAAGTATGTGATCCGTGGGCTGGCGCAGGAGACCGACTGCGACTGGTGCGGGATGCCGCTCTACCACGGCGACGAGGCGATCGAGACGGACACGGGCGGGATCGCCTGCTCGCGGCGCTGCGCGGATCGGTACGACGACCAGGCCGAGGAGCGGTCGCGGCTCGGGCGGGAGGTGGCGTGATGCTGCACGGAAAGCCCCTGGCCTGGAAGCCGGTCGAGTGGGAAGGCGATGCGGACGTGTCGCCCGTGGTGGAGATGCGCGCCGTGGTGGGCGCCGGGACCTACGCGATCCGGCGGCTGCCCTCCGGGGCGTGGTGGGCGAGGCACGAGGAGCCGGGCGCCTGCGCGTGGTGCCTCGGGGACAACTTCCGCGACGCGGAGCACGCGGCGAACGGATGCGAGCAGCACGACGCTGGGAAGGCGTGGGAGGAGCTGGGGCTCCCCGGGAAGATCGTGCCCTTCGGGAGGCCGGCGTGAGGCGCCTGGACGTGGAAGTGAGGCCGCAAGAGGGGGCCTTCTCGATCTACGTGGACGCGATCCGTACGGTGGACCGGGAGTCATTCTCCGTCGCCTACAAGATCGCCGCGATCCTCTCCGGTGCGGTGGCGCCGGATCGGAGCGAGTGCGCCGAGGTGGCGGAGTCGATCCGCCGATGGCGCGAGGCGTGGTGATGCGCGGAATCACGGAGGACGAGCGGGCCCTGCTGAACCACGTGACCCGGTGGGGTTCCGACGGCTACCCGGTGGAGAAGTGCGGAAAGCGCGGCTGGCACGTCCGCCAGTGGCGATCGGTGAAGGGACCGCCCTGCGTCTTCAAGACGAAGCGCGCAGCGGTGGCCCACGTCGAGGCGTTCCTGGAGATCCTCCGGGACGCCGTTGCGGGGAGGGTCTGAAATGAGCCGATGCGAAGACTACCCGTGCTGCGGGCATGGCCCGCCGCCGTTGGGCGACGACGGAGGCTGCCCCGACGAGCAGGGCCGCTTCGACTGCGTGCTGTGCGGTCGCAAGCTGGCCGTTGGCGCCTCCTCGTCGATCTGCGCGATGGGCGCCGGCTGCCGGACGGGCCGGCGCCGCTACTTCGACGAGCAGGAGTACGACGGAGACGAGCTGGATCGGTAGCCGAGGGCCCGGGGGCGCAGGCGCGCAGCCCCGGGCCCTGCCTCTCCCCGTGGCCGGGGGTTCCGGCCCGGGGAGGGGCGAAACGAGACGGGCCTGGCGAGACGGGCCCGACGTTGGGGGGCGAGATGGGCTGGCGGAATCACCCGGACCACAAGAGCGAGACGAAGGCGGTGAAGGCGGCGTTGCGCGAGGCGGGGATCGACGCCCGCGTGGGGCACGGCAGCGGGACCGCGTGGGGTTGGCTCGAGATCAACGTGGGGAGCGGCACGCAGTTCGGGCCGTGCGAGTGCGAGCAAGACGGGCCTCGGTGCCGGCGCTGCCGCGAGATGCGCTGCCTCCGCGATGCGGCGCTCCAGATCGCGCAGCGCGTGACGGGCCGGAGCGGAGAGCACAGTGGCGACATCCTCGTGCTTTCCCAGGAGGACGGCGGCAAGCCGATCGTGCATCCCCGCTGGCTCAAGTTCGGAGAGGAGGCGCGAGCATGAAGCCGACCGAGAACGACGTGGTGGGGCACCGGATCACGAAGGTTCGATGGCTCGAACGGGACGAGATGGAGGCGCTGGGATGGGAAGGCTCTGGGGCGCGGGGCGGTGCCGTCGCGTTGGAGCTGGACAACGGGATCCTGGTCGCGATGCAGGACCCGGAGGGCAACGGTCCTGGCGCGCTGCACTTCTCTGGCGTCAGGCGAAACGGGGTAGTGTACCCGAACCAGAGAAGGCCGTGATGACGACAGGCGAGCGTGTCACCTGCCCGAGCTGCGACGAGAGGTTCTGGGCGAACAACCTCGCCGGCCACCTGGTCGTGTGCAAGGGGAAGCTCCTCGTAATGACCTACGGGACCGAGGATCAGTGCGCCTACGCGCGGCGGAGAGCCCGCAGCGAGGGGCTGCGCTTCAAGAGCGGCAAGCGGTACGTCCGCATCGACGGCGAGAAGCTCGTGGTCGTGTGCTGGACGGTCCGCCGCGCGCCGGTAAGGGTGACAGCGTGAAGCCGCTCTTCGACCGCTACGTCCCGGAGCCGCGAACCTGGCGCGTGCTACGGGACAAGTGGGTCACGCTGCGCTCGATTCAACACTGCGCGCTGTGCAAGACGGAGCTGCCCCACTACGAGCAGGCGCGGCTCGAGGTGGTGGCGGGACCGGGGGAGTTCTGGTCGGTCTATTCGTGCTGGAAGTGCAACGACGGGAAGAGCCAGGGCCACGGGTGGACCCGTGGATCCCTGGAGGAGACCGGCGAGATGGGCTCGTCGGAGATCCATCCCGCAAGCGAGGAGGAGGCGGTGCTGTGAAGACGAGCAAAGGGCTGGTGGCCGTGCTCGAACGGCAGGATGGGTACTTCGAGATCGGATGGGTGGCGAGGACCAAGGCGGGCCAGATCACGGCCTTCACCACGGTCCACGGGCGCACGGTCGCGCTCGACGGAGCGCGCCGGATGACGGTGCTGGTGGAGGACAAGCGGGCGCCCTACTTCACCCACAATCGTGGCAAGCTCTTCCAGGCGCTCGGCCTGCGCTACGGCGGCGCCACGTTCAAGACGCGCGAGGAGGCGCAGGACTTCCTGCGCCCCTATGCCAAGGCGGGCGGCTCCACGTTCTGCGAGAAGTGCGGGTCGCCGCTGACCCAGGGTGAGACGTGTCGGCGCGAGAAGTGCGCCGAGGAGGTGGCAGCGTGAGCAAGATGGACTTCTCTCCTCTGCTGGGGAAGCTCGGCCCGGAAGAGACTGTCGATCTCGCCGGCAAGGTTCTCGACCTGCTCACGGACCAAGACGGGATCGACGCCGTGGTGGAATGGGCAGTGCGCAAGGAGCTGCTCCAAGAGCTCAAGGATGAGGTCGAGGCCAACCTCGGCGGGGAGGACCAGCCGTGAAGGTCAAGTACCGGCGCCCGACGGCGCACGCGATCACGTTGACGGTCGCCTACGACCTGCCCGAGCACATGGTCTCTGTCGCGCGCGACTGGGTGGAGAAGGGCTGGCTGCCCGGGGACTTCCTCGAGGCGGTGCTCAAGAACAACCTGATGGATGCGTTTGCGCGTGCGGACGCCGAGAACACCAGCTCGATGTTGCTCTGGGCGCAATGGCTCTGGGATCTGCCGAGGATGTGCCGTCAGCTCGAGGAGTGGGAGCAGGCGGGCGGGCTTTTCGGCGAGAAGCACTGCTTCGAGGTGGAGGAGGTATTCCCGTGAGGAAGTTCATTTTCGTGGTACTGATGGCCGGCCTGGTGGGCCTTGCCTGGGTCGCGAAGCCCGGGCGCTGCGCCTGGTGCAGCGAGGGCGCGACCTGCTCGAAGTTCGCGCCGGCCATGTGCGGGCCGCGCGGAGGCGACTGCTTCTGCCTCGTGACCGACGCGAGCGGCAACGGCGTCTGCGCGTCGGCGCGATGAAGTACCCGCCCCACCCGCTCCAGAGGAAGGAGGTGGAGGCGCTGCTCAAGGCGTGCCGCGGAGGCTTCGCCGGGAGGCGCAACCGCGCCCACGTGGCCCTGCTCTACCGCACCGGGATCCGGGCAGGGGAGAGCTGCTCTCTCCTCTGCTCGGACCTCGAGCAGCGAGATGGGGCCACGGTGATCCGGGTGCGCGCGAGCAAGAGCGGTGCCGACCGTGACCTGGCGCTAGACGGGCGCGCGCTGAACCTGCTCGAGGAATGGCTCAAGACTCGTGCGCTGCTCCGAGGGGAAGAGCAAGACGGGCCTCTCTTCTGCACGCGCACGGGGAAGGCGGTCGGCACGCCGTACCTGCGCCAGCTCTTCCCGAGACTGGCTCGCTACGCGGGCATCTCGAGGCGCGTCCACCCTCACGCGCTTCGGCACACGTTCGCGCGCGAGCTCTACGACGAGAACAACGGGGTGGTCGAGATCCAGCTCGCGCTCGGCCATCGGAAGATCGCGACCACACAGGTCTACCTCCAGTCGATCGGCGCGACGGAGGTGAACGCCATTCTGCGCCGTCGGAGGTGGTGATGGGGGTCACGTGGGAGAGAGCGGTGCTAGACGGGGTGATCGCGACGGAGGTGATCTCGACCTGCAACAGGCTCGGCATTCTGCAACAGCTCGGGCACCAGTTCGATACGGACATCGGGCACGACACCCACTGCGGGCTCTCGACGGGCCAGGGGCCGGTCTGTGAGTGCGACGTGGTGCAGGTCCAGGTCGAAGTCGGAGGGAAGCGCCACCGATGGCTGCTCTACAAGGAGCCCTCCGGCTACCGGATGGACTACCTGGAAGGGGGGCTGCATTGAGGGTCCGCAAGCCGTTCGAGGAGACCGAGAAGAAGGTCGCTCGTGTGTGCTTCATCTTCCGCAACAGCGACGGGGTGGTCCTGACCGAGGTGTGCGACGAGAAGGGCCGGCGGCCGCTCCCGCACGTGCCGATCCATTCGCCGACCGGCTTCGAGATGGGCTACCAGGGCAGCGGGCCAGCCGACCTGGCGCTGGCCGTGCTCTGCGAGGCACTGCGCGTGCCGCCCGAGAACCGGACTGAGGCGTTCTTTCGGAAGGACATCTCGAAGGCCACCCATGTCGCGTGGGACTGCCACCAGCGGTACAAGCGGTCCTTCGTCGCGAAGTGGCACACGTGGGCGACGGTGGACCTCGACGAGGTGGAGAAATGGGCCGCGGCCCAGGAGGGGAAGCTGCGATGAAGGTGGAACGGGACGAGAACCGGGGGGAGTTCACGATCCGCTTCGGCGCGCGCACGTGGGAGTCGGGATGGGAGGCCGTCGAGAAGATCCGGGCCGAGGCCGCTGGCTACGGCTTCAAGGTGGTCCTGGCGAAGTTCTCGCAGCGCAAGCCCACCGGGAAGCGGATCAACGTCGCCGCGGTCATGGCCGAGCTCGGGCTGCGCCGCAACTACCCGTCCGAGGAGGAGATGGGCCGGTGGCTCGAGAAGATCGTGCTCGCGGCGGTCAACGCGCGCCCCTAGCCGACGACCTCTTCGACGATGACCTCGAGCCAGCCTCCGCGGCGCGGCGCCTGTTGCCAGTCGTAGCGGCGCTCGATCGAAAGGCGGTCGTGCTCCAGAATCCCGGCGCTGACCAAGCCATCGACGATCGCTTTTGCCGAAATCACCAGGTTGTCGAAGTCGGGCGCGACGGAGCTGTGGCGCGTAAGCAGGATCCGAGCCGAGGAGAGCGGCGCAGGCGGCCGCTTGCCAGCGGTGAGGAGCGCCACCGCGAGGTGCCACCGCTTCGCCTCGCGGTACTGGACCATCCGGTGACGCCGGGTCGCTTTCGTGTTGAGGCTCGGAAGGGGAAGGCGGAGCTCGAGCCGGTAGCTCAGAGCCAGCCCCCCTCCTCGAGCCACCGAGGATCCTGCTTGCAAGACGGGGCTCCACACCAGGGGTCATCGTCCCGGCCGGCGACGAGCAGTCCGCAGCCGTGGCAGCGCCAGAGCGAGAGCCGCTCGCGGATCTGCGCCAGTGCGTCGCCGATCGGCCGGAGCAGGCCGCGGTGCATCGAGAGGATCTTGCGGTCCACGTTCCACGGTACGGCCTTCTCGTAGAAGACCTCGGCCTCGATCCAACCGACGGCCAGGACGCAGCGCCCGGGCGGCATCGTGGTCTGGCAGAGGATCGTCTTGTGGTGGATCGCCTGGGTCGGGGGCGAGAGCAGCTTCCCGTCGGGCCAGTGCGTGCTCTTCACGTCGAGCTGGCGCCCGCCCTCGATCGTGAGGTCGGTGCCGCCGTCGGGGCCTTCCAGGAGCTCGCGCGAGACGGGTTGCAGGAAGAGGCGCCGAATAGCGATCTCGCCGACCACGCCGACCAGGTGCCGCTCGAGGGGCGTCGTCTTCGGCTTCGCGCTCGAGGCGTTCACGCTGGGCCCGTAGTGCGCGAACCGCTTGCGGTGCTCCACGTCGCGGAGCTCGGCGATCTCGGCGGCGAGCGCCAGGTCCGCCTCGCTGATCCAGAGGGCGCAGTGGCGGTTGCGCGGGAGGGCCAGGCCCTCCCGGTCGTGGGTCTGGAGGTCGCGCGGCGCCTCAGAAGAGCGAAAGATCGCCGTCGTCATCCCGGCCCCCCACCACCCGCAGCTTCGGCCTCGTCTCGGCCGGCACGAGCCGCTCGCCAGCGTCGCGGATGAAGAGCCCGAGCGGGCCCTCACCGCCAGTTCGCCGGCTCTTCGCCCAGGTCATCGAGATGGGCGCTGAGCCCGGGGCCGCGCCGTGGGCCCCCTTCGGGAGCCGCATCCGCACGATGCAGTCGGCCCAGTAGTCGAGCTTCCCGCCCTTCACCCCGCCCTGCTTGTTGGTCTCGGAGACCAGGAGCCAGGAGACGGCGCCCATGCTCATCCGGCGGGAGAGCATGGCCCACATGCCCAGCTCGCCAAGGGTCTCGAGGTAGCCCCCGCCCATCAGCTCGGCCACGGTGTTGATCGAGTCGAGCACCACGAGGATCGGGTCGCCGGCCGGGTCGGTCGCCGCCTCGATCTGAACGCGGAGGTCGTCGAACTCCTGGCCCCGTCCCACGTGGACGACGTGGAGAAAGTCCTGCGAGTCGAGGGTGGATGGGTAGGCGTCGAAGATCCTCCCGAGGCGCATCGCCACCTCGAAGCTGTCGAGCTCGGCCGAGAGGTAGACGACCTGCCACCGCTGCGTCGCCGCGGCCTCGACGGCCGAGGAGAGCGCGAGGCGGGTCTTCCCGATGCCGCGCTCGCCCGCGATGACCGAGACCCCGTAGAAGCCGCCAGCCGCCTCCTCGATCTGCGGGATGGTCGAGGGCCAGCGGCCGAGGAGATCCTCGAGCCGGCCAGGGATGATCTGCTGCTCCTCGCACTCGGTCCGGCCGTTGAGCGCCATCGAGAGGGCGACCCAGGCGCGCTCGGCTGCGGGGGTGGTCTGGTCGGCGAAGAAGTACGAGGGGTCGAGCAGGTTGCTCGGGGGCTTGCGGCGGGGCCCCTGGGTCATGCCCGCCCGCCCATGATCTTGCGAAGCGCGACGCGATGCACCTCGGGCGCCGGCGGCGGCGTCGCGGCCAGGAGCTCGCGCTGGCGCGCCGCGGCGGCGTCGCATTCGCGGCGCTCGAGCATCTCGCGCGCGCGGTCCAGGTCCCAGAGCCGCGCCTTCGCCCACCACTTCCTGATCGCCGCGCCGCGCCTCTTGTAGGCCCCGCGTCGCTTCTCCTCGAAGAGCTGGAAGGCGGGCCAGGTCGCGTCCCACCACGCGGCGACGAGCTCGACGGGGACTGGTTTTGAGCCGAACGGGTTCGTTTCAGAGAGCGCGCGCAGAAGCGTAGGCGCAAGGACCGGACGATCGAGGTCCATCCATCCACCCCCCAGCGGAAGGGTCCGATGATCGCATGGGGAGCCGGCGGCTGGAAGTCGCGAATTCACCCCAGTCGGCGGCTGCGCAGGAGCACGAGCTGGTCGCCATCGCGCGGCTCGGCGAGGCGGATCGCGTTGCCTTCGGGGAGCAGGATCCAGCCGCAGGCCGGGAGGAAGTCGGAGAGGTGGAGGTCGGGGAAGTAGGCGGAGAGGATCCGCACCGCCGTCTCGAGCTTCACGTCCGCTCCTGAGGTCCGCCGCTGTGGGTTTCCGCCCTCAAGGTTGCGCAGGACGAAGTGGTGGACGCCGATCTCGGCTGCGGCTTGCGCGTGGGTCCAGCCGCGCTTCTCCCGGGCCTTCACGAGCTGCTCTTGGAGGTGGTTCACGAGCTCCAGGGTAGCGGAGAGGCCGCAGATGCGGCAACCTGTTGCGACGGAGTGGATCTTTTTGAGGAATCCTCAATGAAAACGCCGGTGAAGCCTGGGATCTTCCGGGACGTGCCCCGGAACGACTACCACGCCTGGGACGCGGCCCACGCCACGGGCCTCAAGCGGTTCGAGAAGAGCGCCGCGCACGCGCGCGAGGCGATGCTCCACCCGCCCGAGCCGACCGCGGCGCTAGACGTGGGCGACGCGCTGCACGCCGCGGTGCTCGAGCCCGTGCGCTTCGCCACGGAGTACGCGGTGGCGCCGAAGCTGGATCGCCGGCGCAAGGCCGATCGCGAGGAGTGGGAGCAGTTCGAGGCTTCCCACCCGGGCGCCGTGGTCCTCAAGGAGAACGAGGGCGAGATGATCGCCGGCATGGCGGCCAGCGTGCGCGCGCACGAGACGGCGGCGCGCCTGATCGGAGCTCCGGGCGTGGTCGAGCTCTCTGCCTTCTGGTTCGACGCGGAGACGAAGATGCCCTGCAAGCTGCGCGCGGACCGTTTCACGAGCTTCGCCGGCTGGCCCTGCATCGTGGACCTCAAGAGCACGAAGGACGCCTCGCCGCGCGGCTTCCCGCGCGAGGCCACGACCTACGGCTACCACGTGCAGGCCGCCTGGTACCTCGACGGCCTCAACGCGATCGAGCGCGCCGAGCGCCGCTTCCTCTTCATCGCGGTCGAGAAGGAGCCGCCCTACGCGGCGGCGGTCTACGAGCTCGACGTGGTTTCCCTGGAGGCCGGCCGAACCCAAGCCCGGCGGTACTTGCTCGCCTGGTCGAAGGCGCGCAAGGACAACCTCTGGCCGGGATACCCGGCCGGCCTCACCACTTTGACCCTGCCCCCCTGGGCATTTCGAGAGGAGAACGTGGAATGAGGGCGCGTGTCCCGTCGGAGAAGGATCAGGAGAAGCGGCGCAAGGAGCGCCACGACAAGTTCCTCGAGCTGGCGCGCGGCCGCACGCGCCAGGTGATCGGGAAGATGCGCTGGCTCCGCAAGCTGGCGAACCGGCACAGCTACCTCTGGACCGAGCTCGAGGCGAAGCAGATCCTCGCGGTGGTCGAGAAGGAGTACGCGGCTCTGCATCACGCCTTCCTGCCGCCCGGAACGACCCACGAGATGCCCTTCGACTTCCAGCGGCCGGGCCAGGACGGCAACTACCCCGAGGAGGGAGAGAAGTGACCGCCGCTGCCCCGCCGCCGGCGCCGAAGAGCGAGGTCGCCAAGACCACGCCGATGCCGCCCCCCGCGATCTCGCTCGGCGCGCGCGGCGTCGAGCTCAAGAGCTTCGAGGAGCTCTTCCGCATGGCGACCGCGGCCGTGCGCGCCGGCTTCGCGCCAGAGGGTGTAAAGACCCCCGAACAGGCGCTCGTCGCGATGGAGTACGGCATGGAGCTGGGCTTCACGCCGATGCGCGCGCTCACGGTCTGCCCGGTCATCAACGGGCGCCCCTCGATCATGGGAGACGCCGCCCTGGCGCTGCTCCGCCGGGACGGCCTGATCGCCAGGGACGAGCCGATGGTCGCCTACGAAGGCGACGGGGACGCGCGTACCTGCACGGTCAGCTTCCCCAGCTCGCATCCAGGGATCGCCGCCAGCTTCTCGGTCCAGGACGCGAAGAAGGCCGGGCTCTGGGGGAAACGGGCGTGGGCCGGCTACCCCGACTGGATGCTCATGTGGCGCGCCACGGGCCGGGTCTGCCGTGTCCACTTCTCGGACGTGCTCCTGGGGCTCCCGCTGGCAGAGGAGGCGAGGGACTTTCCTCCCGTCCGTGGCACCTCGACCGCGCTGGCGCTCGGGCCCGGGCCCGGGAACCCGGACGCCCTGCTCGAGGCAGCCCTCGGGCCCCAGAACGTGGAGACGAGGGGCCCAGCCTTCTCGGAGGAGGTGATCGAGGCCGAGGTGGCCCCCCAGGCCGGGCAGATCGAGGAAGACCCCGTACCGCCCGGCTGGCGCCGCCTGGCGTGCGAGAAGTGCGGGACCGAGGACGACTACCCCATCGTGGGGAGCTTCGGCTGCACGGCCGATTGCGGGGCCTGGGTGGACGAGGCGGGGACCTGGACCTGGCCCAAGCCGCCCCCGGCGCAGCCCGCACCACAGGTCGGCTCGGGGCAGACGCCGCCTCCCGAGGAGCGGCTCCGAAGGGACGCGGTGCCGCTCGAGCGAGCGGCGCCCGCGCGCGCACCGCGCAGCACCAGGCCGAGGTCGAAGGCCGCGGAGCCCGAGGACTTCGACTTCGCGCCGCCGCCCGAGGGGGGGAAGTTCTGATGCGCGGCGTGGCCCTGGTCGAATGGTTGATGGAAACGGCGAAGCACTTCGCGGACGCCGACGGGATCGTGGTCTGCTTCCTGCGGAGGGACCTACCGGACGACGGAGGCGGGCTGGTTCACCAGCACGCGATCCACTTCGAGGGGGAGCTCACCACGGTCGAGATCCTGGGGCTGATCGAGAAGGCCAGGATCAAGGTCGAGCGCGCGATGGGCGACGAGGACGTGACCGTCCCCGCCAAGCCGCTCCTCACCTCGTAGCGCGCGGTCTCTTCGCGCGCGCCGTAGCCTTGCGCCGGTGCTGCCGCCTGACCCCCGGCGGCGCTGGCGCGGCGGGCGGGACCGGAGGCACCGGCTTCGCCCTCCGCGTCCCGCGCCATGCCTGGAACCTGCCCCAGAGCCGGAGCACGTCGAAACCGACGCGCCTTACCTCGGCCTGGAGAAGGTCCCTGGCGCGCAGCGTCACAGCGGCAGGAGCCGCAGGAGGCCGGCCAGGAGCTTGCCCTTCCAGCCGGTGCCGGAACGGCTCACGAGCGCGGCCGCAGCGAAGCGGAGCACCTTGCCCAGGATGACCACCGTGCCCCAGACGGCGCCGATGAGCTCGGCGTTGATCGCGTCGGCGGCCTCGGGCGGCAGCCCGGCCTTGAGCAGCAGCGCGGCGAGCCACGCCTTCACGCCGTCGCGCACGCCGCCAGCGACCGGGGGCGTCGCGGGGGCCGCGCCCTCCGGCGTCTTCGAGCGACCGAGGAAGTCAAACAGTCCCATGTCTTCGCCCTCCGATCAGGGGCTCAGAGTACACCGCTCGCCGGCCTCCCGCTGGACTTCGCAGACCAGGAGATCGGTCTTGCGCACGAGCTTCTCTACCTCCGCTTTCACCTCGTAGAGCAGCGTGCGGTTCGCCACCTGGTCCTCGGAGATGCCCGCGATCTGGTTCTTCATCAGCACGATGTCCGGGTGGTCCGAGATGGCCGTCTTCGTCGCGTTGGCGCCGAGGTAGGTGCCGCCGCCGCCGGCGCCCCCGATCAGCGCAGCGATGGCGATGGCCTTCCAGTCGAGCTGCATGGCTACCCCCTCACCACGAGAGCGTCGAAGGTGGGCAGGCTCTCGATCCCTCCACCCGCGAAGTCGATCTCGACCCGAATCTGCATCCCGAGCTCGAGGTCCGCGTGCGTCTGCTGCACGGTGCCCTGGTAGCCCCAGGAGTCGTCGTTCGCCACGGCCGTCCCGTACTGCGCCATCGAGATGTCGGCGCCGATCTTGCGCAGGAAGAGCGCGCGCGGCGAGATCGCAACCGCGGTGGCCCCGGCCAGGGTCACGATCGCCGGTAGCTGCGGGTGGTCCGCCACATCGGCCAGCGGGCTCCCTTCCTGCACGGTCGGCACCTGGATCTGGGTGATCGTGGTGATGAGCCTCGTCCCGTCGTCCTGGCGCAGCTCCACCTGGTCGCCCATCGAGTACAGCGAGTCCGCGCGCACGACCGGGAGGATCGTCGCGCCGCTGGCCTTGGTCCTGAGCCGGATCTCGCTCCCATCCTCGGCCGCGCTGGGCAGCGCCACCGCCAGCGTGATCCGGTCCTCGTCCGCGGGCGAGGTGTCAGGCGCCCCCGAGATGGTCGTCTCGTGAGCCGATCCGTCGTCGAGCTCGACCCGCACGGTGTCGCCTGCTCGCCAGGGCAGCGGGCGGATCTTCGGGATCGAGATGATCGTCTGCGCCGCGGCCTCGTTGCCGCGCACGTGCGTCACGAGGTCCGCGATCCTCGAGTCCTCGGTCGAATCGTAGAGTCGAGCCGTCACAGTGGCGCCCGTGATCGGTGTTTGCGCAGTTTCGTCCGTGGGCCCGGGCAGGCGGATCAGGGTGTCGCTGCGGTGAAAGATCGAGGTGCCGAGCTCGCTCATTCTGTCCCCCTCCCCTGGATCGCCAGCGCCGCCACCGCGCCAGCAGTCGCGTCAAGCGCAGGAACAGTCCCAGGATCGTTGGCCGAGATAGAGGCCACGGCTCCCACCGTAGCCGCAACGGCGGGCGCCGTCCCGGGGTCTTCGACCGACAGCGAGGCGACAGAGCCAGGCTCGCCGTGCGACAGGTCGATCCCTGGTGGCGCGTACTCGACCGTGAGCTGCGGGCCTGTCTCTCCTGGCTGGTTCTGCGACCAGAGGTATCGCTCCGTCCCGTTGATGTCCAAGAGCCTGCCGATCCGAAATGCCAGCCTCCCGTTCCAAGAGGCATCGCTCACTGCCTGCTGGAGAACCGACGCGAAGGCGAACGACTGGCTCGGGCTGTAGGCTGCGTCGCCGAGCGTGTAGACGACATTGATCGTCATGGCGATGACCGGAGGCAAGATGGACGCGCCGGTGGTGAAGACCGGAAGCAGGCGAACGTCCCCAGGGTCGGCGTATAGGCAATTCGACCAGCCGGCCGAGGGACCGAAATAGACGGCGTTGTCCACGGAGCCGTCGAAGGTCGAGAGCTGATAGACGCGGATGCTCGGGCTGCTCGTCGTGAGCACGGCGTCCGTCTTCAAAATCACGATGTACCGCTGGCCGGAAGCGACGGCGATCTGCTGCGCGCCACTGAACGTGAAGACCGAGCTCGTCTCCAACGTGGATAGGCTGTTGAAGGTGCGGAGGTCAGAGGTGGCCCTGAGGGTGTTCGGGAGATAGGCGCCGTTGCTCCCGATCGTGTCCCACACCTCTGCCCAGACGTTCCCGGCGCTGCTTCCAACGCGGGCCAGCCGGATGAGCACGCTCCCGAGCAAGCCGTTCCCGGTCGCAGTGAGCGTCTGCACCTGGCCGAAGCCGTACTGCCCGCGGTCGCTCTCGAAGCGCAGGTCGAAGTCGTTGGTGGTGGCCGCGTCACCGAGGTTCGCCGCCGCGGTGTCGCGGAAGCGCGTCCGCAGCCCGACGCCAGGCTGGGCGACCTGCGAGCGCGAGGCTGCGTCCCACTTGCCATCAGGCTTCAAGACGCTGACCAACATGCCAACGGCGGTGGCGTTGGTCGCCGAAGCCTTCACCGTGAGCTTCGCTCGCAGGATCGTGGAGCCGATCGGGATGGCGGAGAGGTCGTAGCGGAGCGCGATGATCTCATTGACCTCGCTCTTCGCGTCGGTGTTCCCCCACACGAGCGTCGTCGCGTAGGTATTGAGGTTCGCCGGCAGGGTCGAGATGTCGGTGAACCAGGTGTCGCCTGACGGCAGGACATCGGGCCCTGCCTCGGGGTTGACGGTGATCTCGGGCACGGTGGAGCTAGCGAGCCAGCGTGACGCGGCGGAGCATCGGCCTCATCTGGCGCCCTTCGAGGTACGGGTCCGGCAGGTCGCCTTGCTCCGCGATCAGCCCTTCCGCGGCCAGCGAAGCCAGGAGGTTCGGCGTCTTTCCGATCGGCCAGACGTGGATCGGGTCGTCGCCTCGATCCCAGCCCGGGAAGCGGATCTCGACCACGCGATAGATCCGACCGTCATCGAGCGGGATGTCGGTCCTCAGCAGCGCGCGGAAAATCCTCGCGGTCAACTGGCCCCACGCCGCGGTCTGGTCGTTCTCCATGATCGGCGCCGCCATCACGGAGAGCCGTCGGATCTGGCCGGCGGCGCTCAGCGTCTTCGGTTTGTAGATCGCGAAGTGTCCGATCGCGCGCCCGGTGGCGGCAAACTCCATCTTGAACATGAGCGACGGAGAATCCTTTTCCGGGTAGCTGTCCTCCCGGCAGAGCGTCGAGGGAAGCCCGTGCTTCGACAGGGTTCGCTCCGAATCGCGCACGTAGTCGATGAACTCCTGGCCTCCACGGAAGTTGGTGAAGCGGATCGGCCCGAGCTCGAAGGGAGGGATCGGCACTAAAGCACTGCCTCGGCGGTTGCGTGGATTTGAGACTGTCCCACGCCAGCCGTCTCGGTGATGCCGAAGCCGCTCGTTTGCTTGTTCACCACGGTCGGCGCATTGCCGTCGCTCCAGTTGGCATTCGCCGCCGACGGGTTGTAGGTGACGATCGTGGGGTCCTTCAGCATCGGCGGCGTGAGCCGCACGTCCACGCTGGTTTCCGTGAAACCGCCATCGGCACCACGCCCCAGAAGCGCACCGGACACGCCGATATTCTGCTGGGGTCTCGTCGTCTCTGGAAAGCTCTTCCAGAAGTAGCGGAGAGCGCGCGCGAACTCCTCGGCGATCGACTTGTGGGTGAATGCGGTGGCCGTGGCTCCGATCTCGAGCCTGGCGCCGGTGAGCCAGATGATGTCCGGCGTCCCGCCGCCCACGTAGCTCGTGTCGTCAGAGAAGATCAGCAGCGCCAGATTCGCGGCGTTGGCCGTGTCGATGGCGACGTTCTCGAGCTTGTACTCGGTCCAGGTGGTCCCGAGGGTGATGAGAGAGCTCACGCCCTCGTAGACCCAGGCCCCAGAGAGCGTCGGATCCACGCCCTCGGCCCCCCAGGTAGTGATGGGATCCGCGTTCGGAGCATCGGGCGTGCTCGGCCAGCAGAGCACTGCCGCCTTGAAGCGCGTCAGCGTCGAAGGCCCGGCGTTGGTCTTCATCCAGAACGAGACCGACACCACCTTGGTCCCGCCGAGCGCCGGCGCGGAGTCGGACTGCTCGAGCATCTGGCAGAACGCGAACTTCTCGCTCGCGGGACCGGCCGAAGGCGAGATGGCCGTGACCTTCATGCTGCGCGTGAAGCCGGCGGGCACGTCGGTATCGCGCTCGATCTTCACGATGTTCGCGGCGCCGGAGTTGACCAGGAACTTCCAGCCGTCCGCGACGTAGCCGCCGTCCACGGCCTGGTACTGGAGCGTGTTGTCGATCGTGGTCCCGCGCTGCCAGAGAAGCATCGCACCATTCAGGAGCAGGTTGAACCGCGCTGTGGCGGTAGACGCCAGGCCCTCGTAGTAGGAGCCCGTCTGGCCGTCGAGCAGATCCGCGTTGAGCCCGCTGCCGGGGCCCTCGTTCTTGAAGGCCGCGGTCCCGAGGTTGTCCCAGAGCGGGATCAGCCCGGCCCCGAGGCCAGTGGCCCGGAAGGACGCGCTGCGGGTGCCCTTCGAGATGTAGCGACGGATCGCGTTCGCATCGGCAGCGATCAAAATACTGTCCACGGTCACGATCAGGTCGGAACCGGACAGCGCGGCCGCCGTCACGTTGGCTTCAACCGCGGCGCTCGCGGTGTGGGTGATTCGGACGCGGCAGTCGATCGGGTAGTCGGCGACCGCGGGCGGGTTCGGCGTCGCGGCGACGCGCACGGAGCTCGTGCTCTCGCGCGTGACGACGTTGGCTCCGCCCTGGCCGTCGTGGAGCTGGATCCACTCCGCATCGTTGTACCAGCGCCGCAGGGCAGCGTGCGTCTCGCGCCCGGTGTCGTTCACCTGGGCACGGGTCATTCCCTCCTTCCAATTGTCGGGAGGGTTCGCCTGGTTCAGCGTCGCCGACGTGCTCCACTTGTGGATCTCGGCCACGGCCTACTCCTTGACCTGCTCGATCTCGAGGACGCTCTTCCTGTTGGCCGTGGTGTTGCCAAAGATCGTAGTGCCGGTCGATTGAGCCTCGATCGTCACCTTGTCTCCGGCGGCCGGAGTGATTTCGATGGTCGGGCTCCAGTGAACCCCTGCCGGACTCACCGTATCGCCGAGGAAGGTTGCGGAGCGGAAG